>OGIA01000690.1_pt1 | contig 33080 bp, 28 predicted proteins | sample 1571671 | NCBI WGS metagenome assembly OGIA01 (sample SAMEA2582027, study PRJEB24529) | metagenome | biome: Human gut stool | place: China | collected 2011
CCGTCCGAAATCCCCCGACCCTCGCCCGCGTTGCAAACCTTGCCCCGGACTCCAAAAACGCTAGCATGCTAGCGTTTTTTATATCACTGAGTGATAACATATAAAATCAAAGTATCTTGAAAACAATCAAGTCCACGCTTTTTAATTCGATATCGAAGTAAGCACAAAGGACGATTTTCGACATGGAGCCTCGCAGGTTTCTTCTTCATCCAGAGTCGATGCACATCTACCACCAAAGCTCCAAACTCGTGAGGTCGGTGAAAGTCATGGAAGTCACATCCTCTCTCTGTTTGGCCCTTCAAGTCGGCTCAAAACAAGCCGAAAACGCACCGTTTCCTCCTTTCTTGCTTTGTAGAGTGTGCGGATTCAGACTCAAGTGATACTTCCATGCGTTCACTATTCCTTGCACTCTCTGTCCTTTGCCTGATGGCAGAAGGACACGTCGCCTGCGCCGGCTCTGTTACCGAAGCAAACGAAAATGCCCAAAAAGCCGCTCAGTCCTCTTTCTATCGCCGGAATGCCGAAGGCTGGTATTGGTACAAGGACCCCGAGGAAGAGAAGGAACCGGAGCAACCCGTGCAACCGGTCGCTCCCCCTCCTCCGCCACCCCCGAAGCCCGAACCGGTCGAGGTCAAAGAGGAGAAGCCTCCTCAGCCTGTAGCCTTTTCAGCGGCTTGGGTTCGCGAGAAGTTGCCGGTCTATCGCGACCTCGCCTGGACGAATCCGACGCCGGAGAACGTCAAGGCTTACTTTCTCCTCCAGCGCTTTGCAGTCGACCGCAGTCAAAAGTTCGCGGAGGTCGCTCAGCAGATTACGATCGGCAATCCCTTGCTTGACGAAACTTTTCGACGGCCTACGGCCACGTATGGCGTTCACCAGGTGGACCGTGACGCCTACGAACGCTCGATGGAGGTCATGAAGAAAATTCGCGAAAAGGCGGGGCTCTTCTTTTTCTTCAAGTCAGGTTGCAGCTACTGCGAGTCCGAAGCACCGCTCATCGGGAACTTTGAGAAAGACGACTTCGACGTGATTGCAATCAGCGTCGACGGCGGATCGCTCGAAAGCTATCAGTTCAAGAACGTAAGACGCGACCAAGGCCATGCCGCTCAACTCGGCGTCACGGCTACACCTGCGCTTTTCCTCGTGTCCAGCGACGGCGTTTTTGAAAACTTGGGACAGGGCCTTCTTTCCTACAACGATATCCGCCGTCGCATCTTCATTGCGGCTCAACGCCAGGGCTGGATTTCCGAAGAAGACTTTCAGGAAACGAAACCGATCCTCAACCCGGAAACACAAATCGACTTCTCCGAAGAGCTTCCGAAGCTCCTGATGGCGCAGTCGAACCCGATCTACGCGTTCGGCGATGCCGAAAGCAACGATGCCGTCGCGAGTATGCCCGTCTCGGAAACGCAACACCTTGTCGACGAAAACGGCTTCATCGAACCCAAGCAACTCGTGTCGCTCTTCAACGGAGCCAAAACGTCCGGACAACTCGAACCGGAACTCCTCGACGAGCAACCGAAGAACTAACAGTCAAGATTCACCATGAAACCCCTCAAGCTCAAAACCGCATCCTTTTTCGTCGCGGCGGTTCTCGCGTCGACGGCGGTCAGTGCCGGCCCGCTCCAAAATCAGCTCGACAACGTATTCAACTCGATGGTCAATACGACAACGCCCGGAGCTTATGAATCTCAGCGTCGAGGTGTTCTGGCGGGCGGCTCGGTGTACGTTCGAAATAAGGTCGTCAATACGCAAATCGCCTCGTTGGCTCCTCCTTCGTGGAAAGGCGGGTGCGGCGGCATCGACTTCTTCGGCGGGAGCTTCAGCTTCATTAACGCCGACCAATTCGTCCAACTGCTTCGGTCTGTCGCCTCGAACGCACTCGGCTACGCGTTTCAACTTGCTCTGAGTTCGACCTGCGGTGAGTGCATGGCGACCATCGGCAAGCTTCAAGACATCATTCAGAAGCTCAACCAGTACGCGGGGAATTCGTGCCAGCTCGCTCAGGGCATCGTCAACGACAGTTGGAACGCAATGGGATACGCCAAGAACAACAAGGCGATGACCGACGCATCGCTCATCGGTGCGTTTGACGACATCTTCGAAGCAACCAATAACATGGGCGGCGGTAACGACGCGCAGCGGGAGGTCGCAAACAGCAACAAGATTCCGGAAGAAAAGAAACCCTACGGCAACCTCGTCTGGAGAGAACTCAAGCGCAACAACACGGCCCAGTGGTATCAGGTCGCCTTGGGGTCGAGCACGCAGGTTCACGAAATGCTCATGTCCCTCTCCGGGACCATCATCGTTCAGAAACCCGAGGACACGAAGGACTACGACGGGCAAAAGAACGGCAGCGCCTCCAAGATCGATCGCCTGCCGCCTACCATGTCCATGCGCGATCTCGTCGAGAATCCCTCGGCCAGGATGTATCAGTGCGACAACGATAGTTGTATGAAGCCGACGATGAAAACCGAGCAGATCGACAATATCGCTCAGAAGTTCCTCGATCTGATGGTCCAGGGAAACAACTCGATCATCCACAAGTACGCAACGAACTCGGGCTCGATGACCGAACAGCAGAAGGCGTTCCTCTCGATCCTGCCGAACACGATGGGTACGTTGCTTCGCACGATGTCGCTTCAGAACGAGGTGGTGGCCAAGAAGTTGGCCGAGGACATTGCCTATGTGTCCGCAATCGACGTGACGTACACGCTCTGCGATGAAATGCTCCGATCCGTTGAGGACAGCTTGAGTACGTCCGATATGGTCGAAGCCAAGGAGATGATCGACTCGCTGCGCGACACGCGCAACCGGCTCAGTCACGACCTCAACGCAATCCATCAGGTTCGTCCCATCTCGTATGACACGATCATCAGGGACTACAGCTATCTCAACCAGCTGATCCGCAAGCGACAGTTCATGTTCCAAACCGCCGTAGTGAGGAAGTGATGGAATTCACGATCTACTCCATCGGGGACTCGGCGTACCTCGCTCAAGTCCTGAATGCGCTCGCCATGATCTGCGGTACGGGGTCCTTCAAGACCCTTGTCGCGATCGGCGGTGTGATCGGTCTGCTGGTGATGGGCGTGCAGTGCATCATGACTGGCACGCGTCAGTTCAATATCCATCAGACGCTCGTCGGCATGATGGCCTACATGATTATGTTCGGTCCCTCCTGTACGGTTCTGATTGAAGATGCCTACAACGGGACGGTTCGCCCTGTCGCCAACGTACCGATCGGTCCGGCGGTTGCCGGAAGCATGATCTCCAACATCGGCTACGGCATTACGGACCTCTTCGAGCAGGCCTACAACGACGACATCACCTTGACACGGAAGAACACGGTCGAGGCCATGAAAGCGCTCGGAGAGCTTCGCTCCATTGCCGCCGACAACTCTATCATCGAGGCCGCGTCCGCGTCGCTCGGCTCCGACGTCAATCTTCAGCTTTCGATCGACAACTACTTCCGCGAATGCACGATGACCGGCATCACGCTCGGCACGACAACCGCTTCGCAAATCTACAACCAAGGGATCGACGGTTTGCGCTTTGATAGCACCGTGTACGGTACACAAGTCTGGTTGCCGAGTCACGTCGGCGAGTTCATGACGTGTACCGCCGCGTGGCAACCTCTCAAGACGGCGATTGACACGGCCTTTCGAGACCCGCGTACCATCCGCTCGGTGAACCGCCTTCTGGGCATTCAAACCGCCAACGGCGCCGTGTCCGACAACTTTGACGAGCTAGATAACGTCTATGACATGCTCACCGGGGCGGGGCAGTCTGCTTCGAACTACGTCAAGACGGCGGTTCTCGAACGGCTCTACGAACAAGCCGCCGCCGGGACTTACCGTGACTTGAACGACCTCGCGTCCGCCGTCATGGTCTCGACGGCCATCGAGCAACGCAACACCCAATGGGCGGCGGAACAGTCGATGTTCCTGACGACGATGCGTCCGCTCATGGCGTTCTTTGAAGCCTTCCTCTACGCGATCACGCCGCTCATGGCCATGTTGATGATGATGGGTGCCTTCGGCATGCAACTCATCGGCAAGTACTTCCAGTTGACCGTTTGGCTTCAGCTCTGGTTCCCGGTCCTCTCCGTCACGAACCTCTATATCACGATGGGTGCGCGGTCGGAACTCTCCAACTTCCTGACGGACCCTGTGACCTTCTACGGGATCAACCAAGCCAACCAGGCGTTGCAAACCTGGGTGTCGACGGGCGGGATGTTGGCTGCGGCCACGCCCCTCATTTCGCTTTTCATCCTGACGGGTTCGACCTACGCCTTCACGACCCTGACGGGCCGCATGTCGGGCGGCGATCATATCAACGAGAAGATCGCTACGCCCGATACGATCCAGCCCGGCGCGGCGCTCGCGATGATGGCGACGAAGACCTTCAACGGCGCCCGTGGAGCCATCACGACCGGTGCGGAAACCATGATGCCGAAGATGAACGTGGCTCAGAACATCACTGCGGCCATGAACAGGAGTCTTAGTCAGATGCAGTCTGATACGAATGCGGTGTCGCAGACTCTGGTGAACGATATTACGAGCGGACGGAATAGCACGCTTTCCGCGAGTATCACTGAATCAGTAGGTGAAAGTGTTGCCGCCAACCACACTGAGTTTGCTCAAAGCGTCATCAATGCCGCTCGTTCCATGGGGTTCGACGTCAAGGCGGGCACCCAACAAGGCAACCAATTGGTCGGTGCAGTAGCAGTGAGCATGGCAGCCGATGGCCGGCTGGGTGTTAGTGGAGGTGTTGACCCAGGGAGTTACCTTCAAAAGGCTATCGGTTGGTTAGAGAAGCAAGTCGGGAATACGGCTGGAGGAGGCGCTACGAGTCAGGGCAGCACAACTGGAGCGGATGCGTCTTCTGGTGGTAGTGCAGGGGTTATCAATCCTCCTGTGAGCGGCGGCAACACTATCAATACGCCGACTGTTGGATTCGCGGATAATTCCGAAAAGAAAGAGGGGGCAACAGCGAAAAAAGGAATTGGTGCTGCAATACCAGGATTTCAAGCAAATGGTGGAGTTGGTGTCGATGCCACAAATTCGTCTTCTGTTCGTGATACGTCCGGAACATCTACTGAAACCAGCACTTCGCGAGGGATAAGCTCCAGCTTCAACCTTTCCAAGAGTGACATGGCTTCGATTGTTGAAACAACGAACAAATCCCTCCAAAAAACAGCCAGCGAAACTGTTGCAGAAACAAGCGGAAGCAGTGAGTCGTCGTCACTTCAGAAGGCGGTGAGTCACCTGGCTTCCAGTGCAAAGGCTTACCAGGAGATCACAACGGCTTCCGATTCCGTAGGCGTTAATCAGAGCTACGACTTCGTGCAGTTTGCGCACGCTCTGAACACCGACAAGGATGCCTTGATGTATCAGTACAACTTGGAAGAGGCAACGAAACACTTCTCGCCCAAACAACGTGAAGAACTCAACAAGTTGACGGACGAATATCGCTATATGTACGGTGTCAGCGATCCGAAGGATGCACGTATGGCTGCCACGCTTCAATACCTTCAGACGAACGGCGGTAATGAAGGTCGTGCAATGTTGGGCGAAATCATCGCTAAGAAGATGGGGATGAACGCCGTATCAACCGAAGCGCCTAGCAACAAAGGAATTGATGCTGTTGTTCCTATGTCAGATTCTTTGCGGAATGCCGACATGAAAAAGCCGACTGATAATTATAGTCAAGAGAATTTTGACAGGATTACTCAAGATGTGGAAAAAGGAGAACATAAAGTTTTTTCCGCCAATGAAGATAACTTGAATAAAGTATCAGACGTTGCGAATGAGCAGGAAAGAATTCGTAAGAAAAATGATCAGGAAATTGCATTGCATTCGCTCATGGCTGGGGTTCCCAATAAAGAATACGCGGCCAGTAAGATGAATATGTTGTGTGGCGAAGGTTATCAAAATCTCGATCAATCTGAGTCTGCTATGGAAAAAATGGGATTCACTAGGGCTCAATCTTCTTCTTATAGTGAAATTAGGATACGTGGTGAAATCGGCCCCGAACATCATAGAGCTCTACTAGAGGATACGCGTGTACTACTCGGTAAACCAGCTCTCAAGGATGAGGCGGGTAACACTGTGTATGATGATGATACAAAGGCTGTTACTGCTGCTATCGAACGCGATTTTGTTCAGGCAAGCAAAGAAAGGAACGTGAGTATGTTGTCGAATGTACTCGCTTTCTCAAAACTGAGCCAAGATTTGTCTGGGAATGTGTTTGGCTCCGGTAGACATAATATGTCACCTTCAGGAGAAAACCTGAGCCTTAAGATTCCAAGAAAGCCAAGTGAAAGGCCAAATTATGAGGCGGGAGTCAAACAAGGAATCCCCATAGATGAAGATCATCCTGGTTACGAAGAAGGAAATCTTCGTAAGCTTGCTGAGACGATAGGTCAGAATATGGACTAATAAAAAATGGCGCCGATGGCGCCATTTTTTATTTCATGAGAAGAAGTAACGTGAGAATCAGGAATAAAAAGATAACAGCTTGTGCTTTGTTTGATAGTTTCTGTTCTTTTGTTTTAACCTTTTCTTGTTGTGTCTTTTTATTTTTTTCAATGCACTCAACGGACTTATGTCTATTGGGGATATAGTAGTCGAGAAGACCATCTAAAGAAAATTTTCCGCGAGATGAGTTCACACCAAAAATTGCCGGTGTTCCATAAATATAGTAATAGCGATAGCACCCACACTGTTTTTCGACAACACTTATGTCTATTGCTCCGTTGGCCCCTCGAATTTTGCATTTGTAAATAAACTGATCGACTGCCAGTCTATATGAACGTGCAGTTTCGAATATCTCGTCATTCCAAGACCACAGAACCTCAAACGACGGCGGCATAGGCTCCCCAGGCCTGAACATCTTGAAGTGTCGCGGGATTTCGTACCGCTTTTCGCGGGGGGCAGCCGGCTTGGCGGCAGGCTTGCGGAAGTCTTGACGACCCGAGCTCATCTTGCGATTCGAAGATTGTTGCGCGGAAGACCTGGAGATGGTGCTGGTGCGCGTGCCAGTATTGGTACGGCGGGTGTTGGACGCGCTCTGGCGAGCGGTGTCGGAAGTGCTATGAAGTGCAGACACGGCCTTTTCTCCTTAAACCAAAAACAAAGCTATTTAACCCCAAACGATGGACTAGGCCTGTGCGCGAAGGTAGCACAGGCGCAAAACGATGTCAATGACGGGCGTCAAACGAAGCCGCGTTTGCTGGGAACGAATCACTTGGGAGTGGCCAAAAACGCTAGCATGCTAGCGTTCCGACTTCCTATGCAGAAACGTGGATATCGACGTAAACAACCGAATATGATTATTTTCAACTGTCGATGGGAGCTCGAAAACACCCCAAAATCGAAGCGGTTTTGCGTGAGTGCTCGGTTCATCCCAGTCGTGTGACCTTGTTCGGCTTTCGCTCGACAAGGGGAAAATGCTCTGGAACGTTCCCGAGCGTCGAGCACGAAGAACGACTTGCTACGAAAGGCAGAAGGCGCGTCGACTCTCCTGGTTACGAGCGCCGGTTCTCCCAAGCTCTCCCGAGTTCTCCTAAGTTCTCCCAGGTTCTCCCAAGTTCTCCCTTATAGAAACGTGTACTGCACGGCAAATTCTGGAAAATGAGTATTTTTGCCGTTTGCGGATCGCAAAAAAACACCCCAAAACTCCTCCGAACCGTCTCACTGCCCGGCACCTGTTGGCGGCGCACCAAAGCAAAAGGCCCAATCCGGTGGCACGGAAAGGGCCTTAGCTTTTTCATGGGAGAAGGGCGATGAACAGTGAAACCCATTCGCCAACCTCCATCGGGAGGGTAGCACGGCACGACGAGAAAGATTTCTCCGCTTCTTGCCCGTTCCGTGGGGCCGCCTTCCTGGGAGGTTGCGGCCCCGACCCTCTGCGCTTCGAGCAGGTAGAATGCCCGATGGAGGTTGTGTCGAGCTCGGTCACCGCCTTTCCCTAGTGCTTCCGTGGGCGCAATCGTACCGAATTGGCGGGTAACTGCCATGCCGACAGCCATGTCGGTTGTCGGTAACAAAGCAAAAGGCCCAGTCCGGTCGCAACGGAAAGGGCCTTTGGCTTCTTTACGGAGGGAAAGGCGATGCAAGCCAGAAAACGCTCGCCAATCTCCGTCGAGATAGTAGCACGGTGCGGGAGAAATTTCATCCGTATCCGGGTCGCGATACCAATTGCGGCCTTCGTGCTGATCGTCTCTTCGGTGCTTAACTTGCTCGGTTAATTCCGGCAAGGGATCAAGGGGCGGCCTTCTGGCCGTCCCGCACCACCCTCCAACTGCCGTGCGAACCGACGCGGCTCCTGCCCCCTCTTCCTCCTCCGCGTCCTGCTCCTCGAACGGGTATCGCCGCAACTCCCGACCGAACTTCCTCCTGTCGGCTTCGAGCTCGAACCGCCCGACGTGACTGCTCCCCGTCCAAGCTGACGCTTGGGCGAGGGTTCCTGACGGGTTTTGCTGATGCGGTCCCCTACGTCCCGACCGCCTCGCATCCGTCCCCTCTTCCGTCTGCCCGTCACAAAACGTTACTGTAACCGCGAAAAATGTACCAATTTTCGTGGTTATGGCAGCGAAAAATGCTCTTTGGATCTTTCCAAGACCGTTCGCAAACAGCCCGATGCCCGTAGGGGGGACGACATTTTCTGTTTTGTCGTACAGAAGGACGCATTAAAATCACCAACTTGTAACTTTCTGTAGGCGGGACGGGTATAGCAAGGGAGGCTCGCCCTGCTGCCACCGATGCGATTGCCCCCATGTTTCGTAGAGATTTCTTGCTTCTGTTGGCGACGGCACCCGTCTCGGGCGTGTTGCACGCCCACGACCGGATCGAGGACTACTTTCCTGACATGAAGCCGAGCTTCCTGGCAGGGACTCTCTTCGAACAAGTTGGCCGGGAGATGGAAATTGCTCCCGAGTTGCTTTACGCCGTTGCGTTGTGCGAGTCGGCCTTCAATCCAACCTCAACAAGGGAGGTCGGCCCTTTCCCTTGGGTGTTACGCACGCCCACGAAGCCTATCTATGCCAAGAATCGTACCGAGGCGGAAGCGCTCTTGAGTGCTCTACTCAAGAAGACGCGCTCGGTGGACGTCGGAATGATGCAGATTAACGTGCGGTGGCACGGGCACCGAGTGGACGATCCGTTGCAACTTCTGGATCCGGTAACTAACCTTCGAGTAGGTGCAAGCATCCTCAATGAACTTTTTCATCGTTACCCGAACGATGCGATTCGTGCGCTCGGAAAGTACCACTCGTCGTCCGAGGAACGTTCACGGCGTTACGGCCTGACCGTTTGGCGAGTGTTCACCACCATCAAAAACAACAAGGAGAATTAAAAGATGGATCGTCGACAGGACAGGTTGGACTTGATGCCAAGTCTGAGTGCGAACGAGGCCAGCGTCAGTGAGATGTTGGCTTCCATGTTGAACGCGTCACCTCTGGGGGAGTTTCAGCAAAGTCTGTTTCGAACGAACGGGAACGCGGATTTCAACTTGACTGATACGGACCTTACCTTGTGGAAAGCTCTTCGTGCTACGGCCCGCCGATCGACCACGGAGGCCCACAAGATATTTCGGTCGGGTTCGTTGCCCCGAAGCTCGCAAACTATGGAGTGCTCCAAGTACTCCATTTCCGAGGATTTCTTGCGCTGGATTGCCGAGCGCAGCGACGAAGAACTTTCGGACCTCTTTATTGCGGGGAGCTGTGCATTTCGTTGCGACTTGCCCGACGACGAGGTTCAAGAGTTGATTGAGCGTGCCAAGACTGGCAACCTCAACAATTCAATTCACCTTCACGAGAATAGACAGTTCATCCTGACCTTTTGGGATGCGGTAAAGCGACTGGCCATCTTGCATGGCCCGAAGGCTTGTCGAGCTTACTTCAACCTTTCCGAAAGTGTTACTCAGTCCGTTCTTGGGTTGGACGGATGTAGCTTCTATAACTTCGTTATGATGGAAGGACATCGCTTCAGCCTGGCTTCGCAAGAAAAGGCACACAAAGAAGAGATAGAGAAAATCTATTGTGGAGGTGATTTATACGCCTACTCTATCAAGCACTTGATTCGACTTCAACAAACGGTTCAGCCTTTGATTCCTACCGAGGCCAGTCGCATTCGAACCGTTCAACAAGGTCTTCACTCCGAATTCGACAACCAAGACATCAAAGATTTGTTCGATCTCAACGGTAGCAACTTGCGCGACCAAATCGAGAATGATATTCGCAGAGGTTACTCGACCGAAGAAATCGCCGAGATGCGTGATGTGCCCGTGGCGATGGTAACTTCCATCCGGTGGCACATGCCCGAGATCAATTACTCGTTCGAGCAGTTTGCGGACTGGACCAAGCTGTTTCCCCCTGAGATGGTTCGTCACATGATTTACCTGCGAGACAACGAGATCCTGATGTGGATGGGTTTTGGTATAACTTCGGTTCAGGCTCAATATTTGTTCGGTGCGGGCAACAAAGCTACCACAAACCGGGCTCACAGCTTCGGGTTTCAAAGGTTGAAGCCCGATCCGCAGGTAATGTCGTTGGAAAATGACTATGCGGCTGCGGTCGCTTCGGTTTGGGCTGCGCTTTATTTGCGGGCCAGCGGCGAAGTCAAAGCTTTCTTTACTATTTGCCTACCTGAAGTTAAGTACGCCTGGGAAACGCTTGGAAGCTCGATGACCTTTGACAAGATGGGTCTCTTTGCTCCGTATGCAAAGAACTTGAGTAGCTTTGTCGGTCTGTCGAAGAAACTTAGGGAGCGAAAGGTTAGCTTTCAGTTTTGTTGGAAGTGCAAGTGTTATTGGTTGAAGAAAGAGACGAGCAAGAACAACAGAGGTTGTCCTTTCTGTCGGCTTAAAAAAGCTGCTCTGTTGCCGGCGAAGACGCGGAGCCAAACAAAAAGTTGACCCATAGATTTGAAAACACCGGTTCGACGCGCTATGTGCGGGTCGAGTGAACGGGGCGCACCGGGGCGTCCTCGGTTCCTTCCGGAGGCGCGGAGGACCGTTCGAGGCCCTGGGACGCGAGGGGCGTTTCGGCTCGGATCGAGCCGAATGCCTCGAAGTTGTTTCCTCGTGTTCGAAGAAAATTTCGTGTGTGACGCCGCGGGGAAACTCCACGCGTCTTCGAGCGCCACGAAACGTGGAAACCACGAGCATTTTCGAGCGCGACTACGTGAGGAAACGCGGCGCGTTTCCCCCATAAGCATTAAGGCAAATAACGCTAAGTACGTTAGGGCTGGAGAAAAGATGTGAAGACAATGCAAGATCAACCGAAATTCGACTGGGAAACACTCAACGATCCCGAGGAGGCGGACGCACGCGCGGCCATCAACCCCCTGGACCTGGAAAACGCGTCGCACCTCTTCGTTCGGGAGATGGTTGCGAGCCTGGAAGCGCACGTGGACCAGCTCATTTGCGAAGCTCTGACGGTAGCGGACCGCTTCGTGCTGACGGAGCACGAGGAACGGGAGACGGGTACGGAACCGACGCGGCTCAGATGCCAGGTACGACGCACGCCCTCGAACACTCTGGAGATTCAGTGGGTGAGACGCATTGCGTTCCCTCTGAAGAATCAGACCGGCGTCAAGCCCAATTCGACCTGCTACACCTTCAAGAAAAAAGCGAAGGACGGGCGACAAGTTACCCATATGGTGAAGTCGAACTACATACCGAAGCGTCTGCCCTACCGCTACTCGGTACGCGACCTTGGCAACGAACCGAAATGGGCCAAAGAGTTCGTCATGCGTTGCGAAGCTCGCAATGAGTACCTTCGTCAACGGTCGGAGTTGCTTTCGAAAATTCGTCGGTTGCTCTACCAGTTCGATCGCCTGACAACCGACTACTACGGCGAGCTGGTTCATCCCTCATTTACGGAAGAGCGGTTGCCGCCCCTGGCTCACAAGGTTCGACGTGTTGGCGCAACGTCTAAAAAAGACGGTGGTGAAGACCCTATTTGATCTCACTGAGTGATATCATATCGAGATATTAGTTCTCGGGAACTTTAAGCCCGCTTGGAAAGGACCATGGCTCAGATCATCGCTTTTGCAAATCAAAAAGGCGGCGTCGGCAAGTCAACGATGACCGTTCAAGGCGCTTTCTATTATGCCCTCAAGCAGGGGAAGAAAGTATTGGTTGTTGATATGGACGCTCAGGCCAACTCAACTTCATCATTGCTTCAAGGTGAAGAGTTGACCAGTACGCATTCCGAAGAGCTGTTTGATCCTGAAGCCAAGGTTCAAGTTCAAACGACGGAAAGCGGTATCGACTTGATTGGTTCGAGTCTTACCGATGATGCGGGTTATGATGCCGAATCGCTTCCTATGGAGATGGCGGGCAATCCGGCTCTCCATTTGGAAGAGTTGCGAGACAAATACGACTACATTTTGATTGACTGCCCTCCGGCTTTGGGCCGTCGATTGTTGTCAGCCCTTCTTTCTGCCGACTTTGTAGTCAGTCCTGTCAAGTTGTCGGGTTATGCTGTTGAGGGTTTGGGTCGCTTGTTCTCGACCATGATCTCTATCAAAGAATCGTTTAAGCCTAACCTGAAGATTCTTGGCGTTGTCATTAACGAGTTTGACGGAAGCGCTGCGCATCAGGAATCTTTGAATGCCGTTAAGGAAGCGCTCGGTGAGGATTTGGTTTTTGAATCCATTCTGCGCCATCGCCCACCCATTGATAGCGCAAGTTACGGAAAACCCATTTGGAAAGTTCGTAATGGACAAGCGGCGGCGCGAGAAATCGCGGCAATCTTTGATGAACTGACGGAAAAGCTCACGCAAGAACAGGACTAAGAAAAAATGGCACTCGTAAGTAAGCGAAAGTTGATCTTTAACAACGTCAGCAAGTTTTCTGAACTGAAGGAGCGCTCCCAAGCACTCACTGTCGATGTTCCGCAGAATAAGCGTCTCCTGAAAATTCGCGTGGACGATATTACGTCGCACGAACAGGTTCGCAAGACGTTCGATCAGGACGAGCTCGAAGCTCTGGCCCTCAGCCTCAAGAACGAGGGCCAACATACGCCCATTACCGTGAGTCCGAAAGGTGCCGACGGCAAATACGTAATTCTGATGGGAGAACGCCGTTGGCGTGCGGCCAAGATGGCGGGCCTGAAAAAGCTCGATGCTGTTGTGGATGATCGTGAGTTTTCCGAAGACGCCCGCAAGTTCGCGCAGCTCACGGAGAACATTCAGCGTGATGACATGCGTCCGTTGGATATTGCGAAGGCCTTCACCGAACTTGCGAAGAGCGTTTCGGTCACGGTCATTGCCGAACGTCTCGGTCGCTCGCCTCAGTGGGTTCGAAGCTATCTCGATCTCGGCGGCGAACTTCCCGCTTGGTTGGTGGACCTTGGTACAACGAGCATCAAAGACGTTACGACGCTCAACAACCTTCGCAAGGCAGCGAAACTGAAACCCGAAGAAACGGAAGCTTGGGTTCGTGCCGAAATGGCGGAGAACGGTTCGCTCACGCGTAAGATGTCGGAAGCGATTCTTCGTCGTGCTTCCGGTCGTGAGGAAACCAATCGACCGAAGCCCGCTCTGCAACCCGTAGCAAAGTCCGAACCTGTCAAACCGAAGCATCAACCGAAGCCCAAGCTTGTCGACAATGAACCCGATGAGGATGATGAGGGTAACGACGAAGAAGTTGTCGACCTTGGGAAGAGTACGGAGCACGACTACGTTGTTGACGATTTGACGCAACCCTTCGACGAAGAGGAACTTCCTGTAGAAGACGAAGAAGAGGAAGATGACGGCGAAGTCGGGAAGGAAGTCGAGAACGAAGATTTGCCCGAAGGCGTCCGCCGTTGCTCCGATCCGAAGCGGATTGTCGTCCTGGTGCAAGTTATGGATCGCGACCTGAATGCGAAAGGTCACTTGACCCAAGGCGTCGTATGTGACGATCCAGCTTTCGTATGTGTAACGTATGAAGACGGCACGATCCACAAGGTAGCGGTTGGTTTGGTGATTGTCACGGGCGTTGAAATTCGCTGACGTCGGAGTCGTCGACCATGCCTGCCAAGCGTTTATACCAACCGAGTAATCCGCTGCTGGTGCTTTACGTGATAGCCGTCGGGGACCAGGTAAACCGTCGTGATCTCTTGAATACTCTTGGATTCGGCCCTATGAAGCTCTGGCGTTGCTTTGCTACGTTGGAATCTCAGTACGGCGTAAAAATCTCGGTGAAACGTAATATAGGGCCTCACGAAGCTCGGAACCATTTCGTCATCGATGATTGGGGGTGCCTGAAGAAAGAGGTCTTTCTGGAGGTGTTCGCCAAATACCTTCAAGAGTACGAAGAGTACGAGGCATCGCAGCGATAAGCGACAAAATAAGGGGGGAAGGTTTTCGACCTTTCCCCCTTTTGTTAAGTTGGTTGCTCGTTTGGCTCCGGGGTTGTCCTCGACCCGTGAACGATCATCGGCGCCAACCAGTGCAGTACGGGCTTCTGGTTGCTCTTCTGCCCGGGCTTCGGGCGCGGACCCGTTAGGTAGGTGTGCCAATGCGCGCATCGGAAGTGGGTTCGGATGACGCGCTCGGAGACGCCCGAGCGCTTGGCGCGGTTGAGGGCATGGCGGTACGTCGAGACGGCGTGCTCGAAAGTGTCGCCGATCTTCCAAAAGTGCGGGCCTGCGGCGGGGAAAAGGCGCCAGCCGCGCTTCGTGTTCTGGAGGCGGGCGTTCTCGGGTCGTTCGCCCTTGCCACGTGCACTCACAATGTCGGGCTCCTGGGAGCAGAGATAGAGGAGGAGCGAAAAGAGCGGCGTGAAGAATTCGGCCAGGAAATCGCACTCCGCCCCGTCTTTACCCACGTCCTGTGCGGAGACGGCCAGGATCTCACGAAGAGTGAGTCCTTCGCGAAGCAGAAAGCATCCCGTGATGAGGTCTTTTGCAAGGTTGAGAACGATGTTGAGCTCGTAGTCTCCATCGGACCGTTCGAGAATCTGGGCCCAAAAGCCGTGCAAGGCCTCGTTTTTGTAGGTGAAGCCGGGTGTCTCGACGTAGATGCTCCACTGAGGAAGGCGGAAGAACAATTCGACGGGAACCGTGCCCACGAGTGGTGAGCTGCAAAGCTCTTTCAGAAAGTTGGGCGCGAATCGATAGATGCCCTGCGTGTACCGCCACGAGCAAATGGCAGAGAGCGAGTGTATGAGCCGATAGCAACAGTATTCCGGCGGATGCTTTTCATCCTCGATCTTCAGGGCCATCGGAGACGTAGCCATGATTTCATACCACGCCCGGTGCGGAAGAAAAATTTCAGAACACCAATCGGGGTACTCGGTGCCTCGCCCCTTCCACCACGCTTCAATCCGAGGATGCAGGACATCGAGCATCTTTTTCATACGGCGCACGATCTCATGCGGCGGGGCCGGTTCCTTCGGTTTCGAAGGCTCGCGGTTCGGTTGTTCGGTTGGCGTGGCGTTCGCAACGGACCAAGTGGTGGAATTTGCAGTCCGCGCGGGCGCAATGGCGCTGCCGCCCCTTGAGAGGCCCGCGAGACCGGAAGAAGTCGAAGCGTAGTGCTGTGCGCTCTGCTTCATTTTGAAAAGCCGCTCGTCGACGGGTTCAACCCGTTTTTCACCGACGAAGAGCGCCGTCATTTTGCGACCCCGTGCTTGCCGGTCGAATAGACGCTCAAGTCCTTTCCGAACTTGGTGTTCGTGCGATAGATCGACTGATCGGCCGAAACGGCGGGCGTTTTTTGAGTTTGCGTTCCGGAAGCCTTTGCCAGGCGCTCGGGGTTGGTGGTGCCTTCGTAGTGTTTCTGCCACAGGATGTCTTCCTGGACGTCTTCGGCGCGAAGTGCGGCTCCGCCGCGATTTTGGCGGTGCGTATGGATCGAAACGTTTCGGACATGTACGGGGTCGGCGTCCGATTCGTAGCGGACGATGGCGGGTTCTTTCGGGGCAGGCGCAGGTTCGGGAGTCTGGCAACCCGTCAGGGCCGAAAAGATCGAAAGAGTCGCAAGGAATGTGAGGGTGTGTCGCATGATGACCTAAGAAGGAAGTCGACCTTCTCTTCCTGTCGAGTAAGAAAACAGGAGGCAAGATACAAAGCGAACCTTCTCCGCCCCGACCGCTTTCGGATCGATTCGGGCGGAAAGCGCAAGAGTTGACGGACTTCCGAAGTCGATCATTCCCCTGTTGTTTGAAATGCGCGGAAAACCAACAGGACAAGGAGGAAGGATCGGCATGGGTTTCTTCTCGCAACTCTTCGGTCGCAAGAAAGACTCGAAGCTCGAAACCGCAGTCGCGGAGGAGCCCGAAGCTCCGACGTTTGAAGAGCATCCGGTCCTGCACATTCAGGACTTGCCCGAGAACAGCAACCCGGAGCTCGACGACTCCATGTGGCCGCCCGAGCCTCGTTTTTCGTTGTCCTATTCGGTTCGTGAGGTCTTCGATCAGCAAGGGCCGCTCATTCGTCGCATCTGCAAGGCGGTTCCGCTCTCGGACGAACTTTTGGAAGCGCACCTTTTGCCGACGATTTGGAACGTCGCGAACTTCGTCCACCTGGTTTCGGCTTCGGAGTCGCACCACCATTCGGGTTACGGCGGGCTCTTTCGACATCTGCTGGAGTGTGCGCTCTACGCGGCGAACTCTTCGCGTCAGAAGATTTTCGACAGCGACGCTTTGCCGATGTCGCGGTACTCGAATCGCGGGAAGTGGATTCTGGCCTGTGTTCTGGCTGGGCTTCTTCACGACGTCGGTAAGGTCGTGACGGATGTCACGGTGCGCACGAAGTCGGGTGACGTGTGGAATCCGAGCGAAGCGCCGCTCGGGACCTGGCTTGCACGCCGGGGGTTTCCGCCCTACGCATTCTTTTGGAACAAGGACCGCGAATTTTCAAATCATCCGGCGGCATCGTTGGAGTACGCCCGCAAGCTCGTTCCCGACGCAACCTTTGCTTTTCTGACGTCCGACTGCCGAGACATCGAGACGGAACTGCGCGAAGCGATTGTCGGCAGTACCTCGAAAAAGACGGGGCGCCTGGCGGCGATTGTGCTCAATGCGGACATGGAAAGCGTTCGACGCGACACCGAAGCGCAACAGACGATCGACAAGCGCGACAAGCTGGTGACTTCGACACCGACGGGTCGCATCATCGAGGCCGTTGCCGTGCTCATTGCGGATGGGAAGTGGTCGGTGAACACCTCGGAGGGCCCCGTGTTCGTAACGAACAAGGGGGTCTTCATTCGTTGGGACCGTGCAGGCGACATCAACGCGCAGCTCGCCGGGAACGGCTACGGGGGCGTGCCGCAAGATAAGGGCATGATGGCCTGGATGCTTGCTGACGCGGGTCTCATCGAGCGCACGCCCGAGAGTATCGATACGACGGACCGACTCTATTGGTCGATGTGTCCGTTGCCTGCCAAGGACGTGTTCTACAGCTGTGTGAAGCTGACCACGCCCGAGTACGTTTTCATCGGAGCGACGCCCGCGCCAGTTCATGCATTGGTGAAGCGCTGTCCCGTTGAGACCGATGACGAGACGGCGTGGATGCGCACCTGGAACTTCGTTCCCGTGACGGGCGTACAAAACGAAGAACAAGAGGCCTACCTGAATTCGCTCCTGGAGGAAAGCGAATCGAACGGTTCTTACGGCGAGAACGGAGAGAACGACGATTCGACGGCGGGTTATGAACTCACGCCCGAAGGTCCGATCTATTACGAACCCGACTTCCTGCCGACGTGGGAGTTCGAAGAGAACACGGACGGCGCACCTCGCGAAACCGCTGCTCCCGGCACGATGTACGACTCCGAAATCACTTCGACGTCCGTAGCAAACACGGGAAACATCGGGAACGTCTCCCCTGCCCCCTCTCAGTCCGAAATGAACGGGGTGTTCACGACATCAACGTCGATCCCGAGCAATACCAACGATCCCGGGTCCGTGTCCATGTCGGCGGCAACCCCCGTCCCTGATCTTGCGCCTGCACCTTCTTCCTCCTGTCCGAGTTCGATTGCGAGTTCGGCACTCGAAGGAGTTGCGGATACCGAGTGTGGCGCCGGATCCGTTGCTCATGCGGCTACCGCTGCTACCGATCCTACCGATCCTTCCGGCTACGTCGACATCGAGGCGTTCTTTCCCGGCAGAACGTCGAAATCTGCGAAGTCCGCAACGAACACGGGGAAGGCAAAAGACAAGAAATTACCCAAAAAGGACCAAAACAGCCCCAGTTGCCATTCCTCGGAGGGCAACGCGAGTCAGGAACGGACACCAAGCTCCGTGCAACTCGCCGGCGGAACGCGCGCGGTTGCCGATGCTCCCGGCGCATGTGCAGAACCCAAATCGGTCGAAAGGATCGAACGGTTCGCAGAGAACACGGAACCGTCGCAGTCCGTTCAACCCAATCAGGCTCCGCGTTCGCATGAGACGTGCGGAGTAGCGGAGCTACCCGAGGGGCTTGACGTGCCTGCGGTCGCCCGGGGCTCTTCGGGTTCCTCCGAGTCCGCAACTTCCTCTCCTGTCAAGTTCGGTGGAACGACATCCGATCGTGCGTCCGCGATGCCTGACTTGCCTGATACGCCCTTCCCGTCCGTTCGGAACGAAGAAGGGACTTATGAACACCGTGATCCTCACGAAGCCGACCTCATCAGCGAGGAGGACTTTATGGCTTTTATTCCCGGTGGAAGCGGCTCCAAGAGGGTGAAGGGTTCGACCGCAAGCAAGGGTTCGAAAAGCTCGAAGGCAACAGAGGGTTCGAACGGCTCGGGTTCGAAGAAAACTTCGGGAACGGTCGGAACTGTCGGACCCGAGACTGGCGCCGATACCAAAAACGGCCCCCGGAAGGCCCGTTCTGCCGCACCGTCCGTGTCTTCTTCGGACATCGAGCTCGAAACCGAGTTCGTGGAGGGAATCAAAGCGGATAAAGCAGAGTCCCGAACGGCTGCCGGGGTACTCGGCACGGAATCTCGTGCGGTGTCTCAAACGGATTTTCGAGTGGAGTCCTACGGCGTGTCGGTGGTCGGCTCGAATTCGCCCGAAACCGAGGAAAACGCGATTTGTGACGTCGGTAAAGTGGCGGACGTTCCGAATCGGAGGGATCGGAACCACGGGAGCCGTCGTTCGGGAGAGAACGACCTCCCCACTTCGCGTTTGCCTTCCTCTTCTGTCGAGTCGATTTCGAGCGGGCTGCATAACGAGAGCCGATCCGATGCGGCGGAAGGGGAAGGCGGCGCAACCTCCGCTTCCTCAATTGCAACCGAACACGAGGCAGTTGAAGAAGTCGACGAGCGAGAGGACGACTACGTGCTCGGACGAACGGTTCACGGAAAGCTCGATACCTATACGTACCTTCGTGCCGCTCTGGACGACCTGAAGCGTCAAATGCAGTTGGGCGTGGGGCCCCTTCTCTCGGGAGGGGTCGTGCAAGGCGAATACGGGGCCGTGACGACGCGGACCGATGCCTTCGAGTCCGTGCTGGTCCGCTTGGGACTCTCGCGTCGAGACGTGACCGCCGAACTCTTCGGCTATCAACCCTATCCCCGTCTTTCCGTTAACTGGAAGACGAGGACTTTTTCATTGAGAACACTGCCGGAGCAATCCGGAACGGATACCAAATGAGCATCGAATACGATCGTGCCGGCTATGAGATGCCGTGGCGCCGCAACTATGAGCTCCTGAGCGCGGGCGTTGCGTTCTCGGGGACGCTGCTCTACGGCATCATGTCGCTTTCCGGTGATTACCCCGCAGGCCCCCTCGCCTGGATGGCGACGGGTATGGGCGTTTTCGGCGCCTTCAAGTTCAAGCAGGGTATCAAGCTCTTCAAACGTCAAGTTCGTTTGGCGGGTGAACCTCTGCACGTCACGACGTTCGACGAATTGCGCGCGCTCTGCACGGAACCTGTCCATGCCAACGAAATGTGGCTGGGGCGGGGTTTCCTTTGGGGGCAGACACATACTCAGCGTGTCATGGACATCTTGACCCGTAACTGGCAGACGATTGCCAAAGAAGGTCTCGGCCCCGTCTATCTGTGGCGCTTTTTCAAAAAAAATCGAGAACTTTGTATCCGCCACCCTTTGAAAGCGCACCGTCTCTACCTTGAAACCGAGAAAAGCCTGCAACAAAAGGGGGTTTCCTGGATTCACGGTATCGGTGACGAGGAGCACGACATCTTTCAGCCGCTCTCGCACTCGGAGGGCCATACGCTCATCATCGGGACGACCGGTGCGGGTAAGACGCGATGCTTCGATCTCTTGATCTCGCAGGCGATTCTGCGCGGCGAGACGGTCATCATCATCGACCCGAAGGGCGACAACGATCTGAAGGAAAAAGCGCAGCGTGCGTGCGCGATTCTCGGGCGGTCCGACGCGTTCGTGAACTTCCATCCGGCCAAGCCCGACGAATCGGAACCGATCAATCTGCTTGCAAACTGGACGCGTCCGACCGAAATCGCCTCGCGCGTTGCGAATCTCATCCCGTCGACGGGCCCGAGCGATCCGTTCAAAAACTTCTCCTGGGACGCCTTGAACAAGGTGGCGCAGGGGCTCTGCATTGCGTATGAGAAACCTACTCTCATGACGTTGCGTCGCTACCTCGAAGGCAGCCCCGAAGGGATGATCGAGAAGAGCTTCACGAAGTACTTCGAAAAAATCTACGGCGACAAGGCCGATCAGGTGATTTCGGACATCTACGCGAACGTCAAGCGCGACACGCTCACGAATCGCGTTACGGCCCTGATCGACTACTACCGCGCGAACAACCTCAACGAGCCAGCGCTCGACGGCCTTATTTCGCTTCGGGAGCATGACAAGGAGCACTTCGGGAAGATGGTTACGAGTCTTCTTCCGATTCTCTCGATGCTCACGTCCGGGAAGCTCGGCCAAATGCTCTCGCCCCCTGCGGAAGAGGAACTTCAGGGCGAGCGGACCTACCGCGACACGGTGGACTTCATCGAAAAGAATGCGGTCGTCTATCTGGGCCTCGACTCGCTCTCGGACGGCATGGTCGGTTCGGCCATCGGTTCTCTCATGCTCGCCGACCTGACCGCGGCGGGCGGCTCTCGCTACAACTTCGTCCAAGGCGCCATGCGTCCCGTGAACATCTTCGTCGACGAGGCCGCCGAAGTCGTCAACGAATCGTTCATTCAGCTCCTCAACAAGGGGCGCGGTGCGAAGTTCAAGCTCTTCGTCGCCACGCAGACGATCGCAGACTTTGCGGCGCGTCTCGGTTCTCGTGACAAGGCCATGCAGGTCCTCGGGAATATCAATAACACCATCAGTCTTCGGTGTATCGACCCCGACACTCAAAAGTTCGTTGCGGACCGACTTCCCAAAACAAAGGTGAAGTCCATCGCGGTCGACCAAGGCCTTTCCACGAATCCCGACAACGCACTGCCCGTCGGCGGACGCTTGGGCGAGCGCCTGAGCGAAGAAGAGGTCCCGCTCTTTCCCTCCGAGCTCCTGGGAATGCTCCCCGACCTGGAGTTCATTGCGAACGTTTCGGGGGGGAAAGTCATCAAGGGGCACTACCCCTTCCTTGTGGCCGATCCGACCGAATTCCGACCTCACTAACGAATGTGTTGTTTACAACAAAACGCTAGCATGCTAGCGTTATTTATATCACTCAGTGATATGCAAATAGGTATGGAATTGAGAGAATATCGCAGAAAAACATGAAAAAAAGACAAACACTTCAGAATGTAAAAAGCGATTCGAAAACGATGGACCGCAAGGACCTTTCGGGTCTTGACGCGAGCCAAAAGCGTTCGGTTGAGAAGCCGGCCTACGAGCAGTCCGAGACGGGGATTCGAATTTTGGGAGCACGCAATCGCGAGGTGATGGTTCCGCGTCAACCCCGGCTTTCCCCTGTTGAGTTGAGGAACTGCTGTCCGGAAGAGGACCTGACGCGCGAGTGGATCGAGACTCGTGCGCGTATCACGGGGAGCACGTTCGAAGAAGTGCTCTACGGCTACATCTACTCGTCCGACATCGAGGGCGTCATCTACGACTGGTCGGATGCGCGGTTCTTCTACATCAACTACCTGCGCGAGCTCTGCCGTGCCGTCGACTACCGGTCGGCGATGGAGATCGTGCGCAAGCACGCGAAGGGTTACATGCTCATATCGCACACGCCAATCAAGTCCCTCTTCGACTTCATGCGCCTTCAACTGCTCGTGCGCAATGCGGCGGAAGTGTTGCTTTCGATTCCGGGCTACAAGCTGATCGTCGACGCGGAACGCAAGGACGCGATGAAGCGCAGGTTCCGAGACGACGACGGTGCGGACGAATGGGAACGGTCTCGCGAGAGGCGGTCGCGTGAAAGCATCATGATGTTCGTCATCGCGCGTCTGTTGCCGCTCTCGATGTGGAAGGTCTATGCGCAGGCTCCCGCCGACCTCGACGTCGATCAGGTGATCTCCCGCTTCCAGCAATGGCTTCGGGAAATCCAAAAGCAAGAAGCGTCGTCGGAAGATTCGTCGCGCAACAAGGACGACGAAGACGATAAAAACGGCGAAGAGGGCAAGTGATGCTGACACGGAGCTTTTGGTTCTGGATGGTGATCTTCCTTCTCGAACTCGCCGTCGTGTTGCTGTTCGTGGGGTCGGACTATGCCCGTCAATCGACCCTGAAGGAAGGCGCCTGGATCAACGAATCGCTCGGTGAGGAGACGAACCGCGTCATTCAGCGACGGGCCGACTATCTCTACGAGGTGATCGTGTTGGATACGCACCTTGAACAAAGGCTCCGTGACGCCTACATCCCGACCGAAGAGGAAAAGGCCCGATCGGTCGGGCTCGAAGCTCTGGGGACGCGCGAAGGGGTCTGGGCCTATGTCGAGGCGCGAATTGAGGCATTTCTCGACATGCTCTACTGGTACTTCCGGCGTGCGGCCCTCTTTTCGATTTGGTTCCCGATCTGGATCCCGGCCTTCGTGGTCGCCTGCGTGTGCGGGCTTTTGGAGCGTGCCGTGAAGAAGACCGACTTCGGGTACACGTCTCCTGTCATCGTGAGCTACGCGGGACAGGGGATGCTTCTTGCGGTTCTGACCATGGGGGTGAGTTTTCTTTTCCCGATGCCCGTCCCGCCCGTCACGGTGCCGTGTCTCCTGGCGGTGGCGGCCGTGCTCTTCGGTCTTGTCTTCGGAAACATTCAAAAGCGCGTGTGAGGCTTGCCATGTCGGAAATGTTTTTTCCCGCCGTTCTTTGTCTTTACTTCGTCGTCTTCGCGGGTCTCGTTCTGGCGCTCTCGGGTATGTGGATCTATTCCCGAGAGACCGTGAACCCGAACATCGTCGGGCTCTTTCTCTCGACGAGCGGTGCTTTGATCGCGATGAGCGGCATCGTACTCTGCTTGACCGCCTTGGCCCTGGTGTCGGATTCGGCGGTTTGAGAAACAAACAACTCGACAAGAGAGGGAGACTGCCGCGCGGTCTCCCTTTTTTTTCGTCCGTCATGCGTGTGCGTTTGTTCGGCATGAATCATGCCGAAACGGTTCGAACGCGAAATTACCTCTTGGCACAATCGAGGCCATTCGATTGAACGCGGTGTTTTCTCGGCTCGGGAAAGCCGCTTCAGGCCAAAGATTCCCTTTCCGACGAGGAAGGGGGTGGGAGTTTCACCGTGGAACCTGTACGCATTCCGACTCGTGCCGACGAGCCGCCGCATTTGCTCTTGTGGTCTGCCGACGAAGTGGTGCCGATCGTGGGCGGTCTCGCCTTCGGCATCGTAGTCGAGCAGATCATGCTGTGCGTCCTCGTCGGTGTCGTCACGACCAACCTCTACAAGCGCTTCCGGGACATGCACCCGGACGGCTTTCTGATGCACCTTGCCTACCGCTACGGCTTTGGTTTCAGCAAGGCGAAGTCGATGGTGAACCCCTTCACAAAGACCTTTATTCCTTGATGGGGCCGCCATGAACTTTCAAAAATACCTTTCCACCTTTCAGGGGTTGAAGACCGAAAACCGTTTCAACCGCATCGTCACGATCGCTCTGATTGCGGCCGTCGTGCTCGAAGGGGCTTTTCTCGCGCAGCGTCCTCAAATCGTGACGATTCAGCCTTGGACGCTCGCGCAGGACGCGCAGATCACGAAGTCCGACGCATCCGAAAACTACATCGAGGCCTGGGGTCTGGCGCTTTCGGAAATGCTCGGGAACGTCCAGCCGGGGAACGTCGATTTCATTGCGGAACGCTTGGGGCCGCTTCTCGATCCCGCGATCTATCACCGCGTCCTCGAAGAGTTGCAACGCAACGCCGAAGACCTTCGCCAGGACCGCGTGACGCTTCGTTTCGAACCGCGCACGGTCAACTTCGAACGCTCGACGGGGCTCGTCTTCGTTTCGGGCTATTCCTACGTCCGCCAGGGCACGGGACTCGATCCCGAGGTTTGTTCCAAACGCACTTTCGAGTTCGGCATCAAGATCGCGCACTACGCGCCGGTCATTACGCACATCGATACGTATGAGGGCGATCCCCGCACGGTCGACCGCATCCGTCGAGACGAAAAGCACGAAGAAATGGCCCAAAAACGTCGCAAGGACTACGAAGAGCGCACGTCGGGTCGCGTCGAGAAGCGCGCGAACCTCATGAGCGAAGACTCCAATAAAACCATCCAACCCTGAGCACACCCCAAATGCAATTCAGTACAAAAACCCTTCCGATCGCTTGCGCGGTCCTGGCACTTTTCGCAAGCGAAGTGCCGACCGTGTACGCAAGCGACGTCACGGCGGACATTCCGCAGGTGCCCGTCCGCGTCCTGCGCCCCGATGCACAGGACGCCTCCCCTGCTTCCACGGAGCGCGTCAAGGTCGATACGTTCAGCCGCGCGGCTCGCGTGACGCCCCCGTCCGATGACACGTCCGTTGCAAGCACGGAATCGGCTTCCGATTCGCCCGCCTACCGCATCAACGAGGCCCATACGATTCATATGGAACCGGGCGAAAACGTCTTCATTCCGATCGCGGTCAACCATCCGAATCGTATCCTGACGCCCTTCAAAAATCCCCAGGTGATTTCGACCACGCTCTCCGGGAGCGGCAAGAAGGGGGAGTGCGGGGAGTTGTGCGTGCGCGATTCCGTTGTGTACGTGACGACCGACAAGACCTATCCCGTGACGGCGTTCATTACGGAAGAAGGGCGTGAGGACATCGCGCTTTCCGTGACGATGATGCCGCGCCGCGTTCCGCCGCGCGAAGTGAAACTCACGGTGTCGGACGACGTGATGGAAAGTCTGCGCCGCAACTCGGACGGGTTGACGGGCGACAATGCGGCGGCTCGTGCGTGGGAAACATCGCGCCCCTACGTCGATACGTTGCGCGAAGCGTTCCGAACGATTGCACTTCAGGAAATTCCGCAGGGTTACACGTTGCGTGACGTAAAGTCGTCCGACGCCCTCCCCTCGTGCAAGCACCCGGGCCTCGCCTTTGATTTTGCTCACGGCCAAATTCTCGAAGGTCACGGGCTCAACTTCTACGTCGGCGTCATGACGAACGTGGCCGATACGCCCGTCGAATTCCGCGAGCAGCGGTGCGGCGGCTGGCGCATTGCGGCCGTCACGTCCTGGCCCCTCAAGGTACTGCGACCCGGCCAGCAAACCGAAGTGTACTTTGCCGTCAAACGCGAAGAATCGACCCCGGCTCCCAAGGTCCGTCGCGCACTCATTCGCCGCGACTACAACTGAGACGTTAGGAGACATTCATGGTTGATTTGCGCTCCGCGTATTTGAAGCTAACGCCGAAGACGAAGAACCTCATCGTCATCGGAGGTTCCTTGGCTGCGCTCGGCTTCGTGATCTGGCTTTTCCAAAGCGATCCCAAGCCCCGCGAGTTCTATAACCGCAAGAACGATCAGCAAATCTCGGTGCTCACGGACCAGTCGAACCGCAATGTCGGTCTCGACAACATGGCCGGGCAGATTCGTCGCCTGAAGGACCAAGGGGACGAGACCAAGAAGAACATGGACGAAATCCGGGCAATGTTGCAAAAGATGCAACAGGACCGCGATTACGAGAAGATTCGCAACGACATCGAGCGACTGGGTGCGGAAGTGACGCGGTTGCGTGAGAAGACCGAAGCGAACGCCGAGGCCCGGACCGAATCCGCAACTCGCGGCGACGATGCCGGTGCGGAAGCGAACGAACGTCCGAGCCGCCGGTCCGCATCGCATCGGTCCGAAGAACACCAAGCGCCCACGTCCGTGGGGTTGCGCGGACGCGAGTCGCCGGTCGACCGCGTGCGCGCCGATGCACGTCTCGCCGGGGAACGCGTGCGTCAGGACGGAACGATCGAAGGCAATCCCTTCGAAACTCGCATGACGAACGTTGCCGAACAAGGGGCTTCGGGCTCGACGCAGACGAAGAAAAAGCAGGCTCCGCTCGCGCTGAAAGTCGTGGGCGAGCCCCGCGAGAAAGCCGAAGAATCCAAAACGAACTCCGCGTCGAGTGAAGATCCTGAGGCCTACATCCCGGCGGGTTCGATCCTCACGGGGACGATCATTACGGGTGCGGACTTCCCGACTGGGAAGGGCTCTTTTGAAAACCCGACGCCCACGCTCATTCGTCTTCAGAAAGAAGCGATTCTGCCGAACCGCTACACGTCCGACATTCGCGATTGCTTCCTCCTGGTGGGCGGTCGTGGCGACCTTGGAAGCGAACGCGCCAAGTTGCGAAGCGAAACGCTCTCTTGTGTTCGCAGGGACGGTGCGGTCATCGAAACGAAGTTCAATGCATATGTCGTCGGCGAAGACGGCAAAGAGGGCGTGCGCGGTCGCCTGGTCTCGAAGCAAGGCCAAATGATCGCCCGCTCGCTCGTGGCGGGCTTCGCCTCGGGCATGTCCGAAGCCTTCGACTACGACCCGGTGCCTGTCATTTCGACGAGTGCCTCCGACACTGCTCAGTATCAAAAGAACTTTTCGACCGAAGCCGCGAAAGGCGGTCTCGCGAAGGGTGCTTCCCAAGCGCTTGAACGCGTTGCGGACTTCTACCTCGACCTCGCCGACCAAATGGTCCCGGTCGTGGAAATCAACGCGGGCCGACAAGTCGATGTGGTCGTTATCTCCGGTACGCGCTTGAAACTCAAGACGCCGCCGAAAGCCGTCAAGTAAAGGATTGCAATGAAAAACACTATGCAAAAGGCCGCCCTTTTCGCGGCGCTCGCCGCCGGGACGGTGCTTACGTCGGGGTGCGCATCCTATCTGAACACGGGGGAAGAGGAATTCTCGTGCTCGGGTATGCCGGGCTCGATCTACTGCCACTCGGCGCGTGATGTTTATGAGGCGACGAACGACGGTACGGTCCCCTCGCCCATGCGTAAGGACGAAGCCTACAACAAAGACTGCCGCGACTGCGTGCGCTCAGAAGACGTCAATCCCGACCTGGCGAAGGACGATGATGCGGGCGCGACCGGTTCCGCCGCCGCGTCGAACGCAGCGGATACCTCGGAAGGCACGACCTTGCAGGGGGCGAAGTTCGAATCGGACACGACCGACGCCGCATCCGCAAAGAACACGGGCGCCGCCACGAAGAATCGCAAGTCTCTGTCCGTTAAGGACGACGAGCTGATCGAAAACTACGTGACGCCCGCTCTGCCCGATCGGCCCGTGCCGATTCGAACCCCCTCCCAGGTGATGCGTATTTGGGTGGCTCCGTATGTCGATGCGAACGGCGACCTCAACGCTCCCGGATTTGTGTATACGGAAATCGAACCGCGCCGTTGGGTGATTACGACTCATACGGACGGCGGACAAAACTCCACGGCCTTCGCCCCGCTCGAAGCTGCCGACGAATTTTCATCAACCGGTACGGACGTACCGCATTACAACTCGCTCGAAATCTATCAGGAGAAGCGCAATGAAAAATAACTCGAACATCAAGTCCGCCGTCATCGGCTTCAGCTTGCTCGCCCTTGCGGCCGGTGCGGTCTACGCGGCTGGTGCCGGCGGTGGCGCGGACGATGCCTTTGCCGATGTCTACGACCTCTTGGTGTCGTGGACCACGGGTACGCTCGGCAAGATCATTGCCGTTGGCGCTCTGCTCGTCGGTATCGGCTTCGGCCTCGTGCGTCAATCGGTCGTGGCGGCCGTCATCGGTATCGCCATGTCGCTCGTGCTTTCCTACGGCCCCGATGTGATCGACGGCATCTTCGGTGCGACGGCGACCGCCGACGCCGTTGCGGGTGCTACTGCTCTCTCGAACGGCCTCGCCGTCACGGTCTCCGCTCTGCCGCTCTAACGCACCGGCCGAAATACGCTTTGGCGTTCGATGAGTGCCGAGTTCTAAACGAACACGGTATGGCGAACCCCGAAGGCGGTTCTTCGCGGTGTCCGCACAAAACACCGCGCCATATCCCCCGAGTCCGCATCGGTTTTGTCCGTTGCGGATTCGGCTACTCCCAGTCGACCGAGGCGAACGCCTGACCGTACTCCGTTTTTTTCTCCGCTCGACCTTCTCTCCTGTCGAGTTCGATCGGACGTTCACCTCAGCCCACTTGAGATTATCGAAACTTCGTAGTGCCGTAGCTCTCGGCGGTACTCGACACGAATTTTGGCCGCCCAAAGGAGGCTGCATGAGTTTGGTTTATCACTGGGACAGCGAGCGAAGCTGGCTGGAAGTACCGCGAGCAATGTTCGATGCGTACTGCGGGGCCCCGAAGCGTTTGTCGGAGCGCACGCGGTACGACGACGAGCGCGGTACGTTGTTTCTCGACTACAACACCGACGGCAAGGTCTTCATCGAGGCCTACGTGCGTCAAAACAAGATCGCCGTGTGCAATCTGGACCAAAAGCCGGAGATTTTCCGCGCTCTCCGAATTTCCATGGTGCACGACGGCGTGGTGAGCGTCATTCGCTCGAAGCCCCGCGCGCATCTCACCGTCATTCACTCTCAATCTGAGGTTTCGAACAATGCTTGATTTCAAACCCGGCAAGGCCGTTTTCGTTCTGGCCGTTGCGAGTCTCTTCACCGCAGGTGCTATGGCCGCCGACAAGAGCGGCATCGACGCTTTCCAGGAAAAGGTCAATCGCATCGCGGACGAGCACGGCGTCGAACGCCCGGACGTGCGTAAGGTCGTGACGGGCGAAAACGAGCAGACGGAAAGAGGCACTCTCGAAGAGAAAATCCGCAACGTACCGAAGATCGATCGCGTGGTCGACATGGGTATTCACTCCGTTCGCGCCATCAAGAGTGCCGATGGAAAGATCATCTACATGGCCGACATGGGCCGATTCGTTTTCACGGGCCAGCTCTTCGACATCTGGCAGAAGAAGCCCCTGACGACAATCGAAGAGATCGCCGACGCGGTGCGCCGCATCGACCTCTCGACCCTCGGCTTCAAGCCCGATGCGCTCAACCTCGCGCGTATCGGTACGGGCTCGACGCATGTGACGGTTTTCGTCGATCCGCTCTGCGGGTGGTGCCACAAGTTGATGGATGAGGTCGCTGGGAACGCCGACATTCAAAAGGACTACACGTTCGACTTCATCGTCGTACCCGCACTCGGTAAGCCCTCCCACGAACTCGCCCGCCGTCTCTACTGCGGTGAGTCCGATGTCTCGAAGCGATTTGAGATCCTTCGCGGCGGACGCGAAGCCATTGAAGCGCTCGATGCCCCGGGCACGTGCGACGCCAAGGGTTACGACACGACGCTCGCCGTCTCGCAGATGCTCGGCATCGAGAGCGTCCCCTTCGTCATTGCTCCCGACGGGCGCTTCTCGCGCGGCAAGCCCTCCGATCTGCGGGCATTCCTTGAGGGGAATGCTTCGGACGGCGGCACTCCTGCGCTCAAGAGCGGTCAAAAATAAGCAGGAGTACTAACAATGGACGTAATCGGTCTCAAGCGTGTTACCGACGAGGGCATTATCAGCGAAGAACTTCGTGCCGAGCAGCTTTTCCCCGTGAAGGCGGTGGACGAAACTCGCGGCATTTATCTCTGTGACGACAATACTCTCGGGTTCGTTTTCGAGTGTCAGCCTCTCCCGGGGGGCGATGCAAAGACGAACGAAAAGCTCGAACAGTTCCTCACGCAGAACTATCCCGACGATACGATGATGCAGTTCTTCCTCTTCCGCTCGCCCGACATCGAGCGGCAGTTGAACTACATGCGTGCCATGCGTGCGGACTTCACGCACGAGTTACTGACGCCGATCATTCGTGACCGCATCAACTTCCTGCGACATCACACCGAAGTCCCGATCATCACGAAGAACCGGTCTGAAGCCGTCTTCGACATGGGACGCGTGGTGGACCTGAAGCTTGTGATCTCGGTGAAGATGCCCTTCAAGGGGGACCTTCCGTCCGAAGCGGACATGCAGAACGTGTTGATCTGGTCGCAAAAGATGCTCTCGCTTCTGAAGTCGATCGGCCTGCAACCGGTAATGCTCGACCCGAACGGATACGTCCGTCTGATGCAGACGGTGCTTAACTGGAGCGAAGACGCCACCTGGCGCGACGGTCTCATCAAGCTCTGGGAGCCGGACAAGACGATTGACGCCCAGTTGCTCGACCCAAGTACGTCCGTCTGCCAGGCGAAACCCGACGTCGTTCAGTTCGGCAAGGACTGCTTCGTCAAGGTGCTCTCCGCGAAGCGTCTCCCCGATGTCTTCTACTTCGGCGAGGCCATTCAGTACGTCGGCGACTTGTCCGGTCAAAATCAGGGTCTCAAGCAAAATTACGCCGTTGTCGTGAATGTCATCTTCCCGAACAGCGACAAGATGAAGAGCTCGCTGGAGAAAAAACGCCAGTGGGTTACCAATCAGGCCTACGGCCCGCTCCTGAAGTTCGTTCCGGTGTTGGGCGACAAGAAGCAAAGCATGGACACGATCTACGAGTCGCTGAACCGGGCGGCCCGTCCGTTGCGCATGACCTATTCGGTCATCATCTTCGGGCGTACCGAAGCCGAAGCGACTTCGGCCTCGATGGCCGCGACGTCCTTCTGGTCGACGCAGCGGTTCAAACTCATGGAAGACCGCTTCGTCATGCTTCCGATGCTTCGAAATTGCCTGCCCCTCTGTACGGATAGAGCGGCGGTTCGAGAATTGCAACGCTACAAGACGATGACCTCGAAGGAGCTCCCCGTTTTACTGCCGATTTTCGGCGAATGGAAGGGCACCGGGACGCCGCACGTCGCGCTCCTATCGCGAAACGGCCAGTTGATGAGCATGTCGCTTCACGATTCCTCAACCAACAAGAACGCCGTGATCGCCGCCGAGTCGGGTTCCGGGAAGTCGTTCCTTCTGAACGAAATCATCCTGGCTTACATGAGCGAAGGGGCCCGAGTCTGGGTGATCGACGCCGGCAAGTCGTACAAGAAACTGAGCGATTCCCTCAACGGGGAATTCGTTCAATTCGGCGAAGAGTCTCACATTTGCCTCAATCCGTTCCAAACCATCGAGAACTGGGAGGACGAAGAAGACGGCATCGTAGCGCTCGTCGGAGCGATGGCCTCGAAGGATGCGAAACTCTCCGACTACCAAGTATCCGAGCTCAAGCGCATCATGAAGACGCTCTGGGACGAGAAGGGCCAGGGCATGTCCGTTGACGACATTCGCAATATGTGTCTCATGAGTGAAGAAGGCCGCGTGCGCGACGTGGGTACGCAGCTCTATGCCTTCTCTTCGGAAGGTACTTACGGGCGCTTCTTCGTCGGGCAGAACAACGCGCGTTTCACGAATCCATTCACGGTTCTGGAACTCGACGAACTGCAAGGCCGCAAGCACCTCCGTCAGGTCGTTCTGCTTCAGCTCATCTTCCAGATTCAACGCGAAATCTACCTGGGCGAGCGCGACCGCAAGAAGCTCGTCATCATCGACGAAGCTTGGGACCTTCTGCGCGAAGGCGAAGTGTCGGTCTTCATGGAACACGCGTACCGTAAGTTCCGTAAGTACGGCGCCTCGGCCATCATCGCCACGCAGTCGATCGACGACCTTTACGACAATACGGTGGGTAAGGCCATCGCGGCCAACTCTGCCAACATGTTCCTTCTGGGGCAGAAGAGCGAAACGATCGAGCTGGTGAAGGAAAAGAAACAGCTGGTACTCTCGCCTGCAGGCTTCAATCTGTTGCGCACGGTGCATACCGAGGCGGGCGTCTACTCGGGGATTTTCATCTACACCGAGTCGGGCCAAGGGGTCGGGCGCTTGATCGTTTCGGACTTTCAAAAGCTTCTGTACTCGACGGATCCCGTGGACGTGCAGGCGATCAAGGACAAGCAGGCCGAAGGCCTTGACGTGCAAAGCGCAATCTACGCCGTCATGCGCGACCGCCGATCGCTCGACCTGCCCGAGAACGCCGATTTGGTCGAGAAGGTGCGTCAAACGTTATGACGAACGGAGTGCTTCGAACGGCAATCCTCATCGACGGCGAGAACGTCTCTCCGACCACGATCCCCGGTCTTATAGGAAGACTGGGGGTCGTCTGGACCGAATCCGACGTGCGACGGGTCTATGCGGACTGGCGGGTCGGGGCGACCGGCTGGCACGCCGCGTGCCGATGCCACGGTCTGCAAGAGATACAGCAGTTGGCGCTCGTGGCAGGTAAAAACGCAACGGACATTGCGATCGTCGTCGTTTCGAGCGATTCGGACTTCTCTCCCCTTGCGTATCGGCTGCGGGAGCGCGGTGTCGCCTACGTCGGTGTCGGTGGGGAAAAGACTTCGGGCGCCTATCGCTCGTGTTGCAAGGACTTTCTCCTTCTGCCCGAGACGCATCGCGCCACCCCCCAGGTAGTGCAGGTTGCCCCGGTTGCTCCGTCCGTGCCCGCCTCGAAGCCGCAGTCCGTTCCGAACAAACTCGACAAGGAAGACGAAAAAGACGTTCGGTTGTTGGAACGGATCAATGAAAAATTTCACGAACCGGACGGCTTCACGCCAGGAAGCAACATCGGCAATCTGGCCGCCAAGCTGGGCAGTATCTGGGGATCGACGCGCCCCCCTGGGCGTAAGCTCTCATCGATCCTCAGCCGACATACCGACATTTTCGAAAAGCAGCTTCGCGGTTCGATGATCTTTTTTCGAGTCCGCGCCAAGCGACGCTCGTGAGCGAACGTTCTTCCTTGTCGAGTTGAGAGCACCGAGCAAGGCAACTTGACAGGGCTGCAAGCACCCCCGCAGATTGCGGGGGTTTGTTTTTGTGATCCTCTTCCT
>OGIA01000706.1_pt1 | contig 32315 bp, 16 predicted proteins | sample 1571671 | NCBI WGS metagenome assembly OGIA01 (sample SAMEA2582027, study PRJEB24529) | metagenome | biome: Human gut stool | place: China | collected 2011
CTGGATTATGTGGTTTTAGTTCATATACTACTTTTTTCCGTGCTTTTAAAGAAACTACCGGTATTACTCCCAATGAATATATGCAGCAAGTAGAACCAACGGGCAGATAATGGTAATACACTTCCTTTTTCCCTTTTTCAGTGGTTACTTTTATTGCATACGATTGTTTGCAATCGTGTTGTGTAATTTGCAAAGTTCTGAAAATTAATGATTTAATTTGAATAATGTTTCATACGAATGAACGGAATATAATAGCCTGTATTTCGTATGCTTTTGTGTCTTTTCATGCTTAATTTTGTTGTCGGTAACTGATATAAGCCGGCATATCAGTACTTCTTTTAGGTACAATTTAAATTAATATTTATGAAACGACACAGTCAAATGTTATGTTTATTCAGGAGGCTTTGGATAGCTTGTCTGATGCTATGTATTACCACTTTTTGTGTGCATGCGCAGAATGCAATAACGGGTACGGTAAAGGATGTAGCTGGTGAACCGATTATCGGTGCAAATATATTGGTTAAAGGCACCACTAATAATGGTACGATTACTGATATCGATGGTAATTTCTCTTTGGGAGTACCGGTTGGAGGAGTCTTGGAAGTTTCTTTCATCGGTTATGTAAAGCAAGAGGTTTCAGTCGGTGGAAATAAGCATATAAATATTGTATTGATAGAAGATGCTACAACACTTGATGATGTGGTAGTAATAGGTTATGGTACGACCAAGAAAAGTGATCTGACAGCTTCCGTGGCTTCTGTGAAAGGAGATGTTATTGCAGCTTCGGCATCTACCAGTATTACCGATGCTTTGCAAGGTAAGGTGCCGGGTATGGATATTCAGGCATCGCGTTATGAAGGTGATGACCGTGGTATTCGCATACGTGGTTCACGTTCACTGAATGCCAGTAATACTCCGTTGGTAATTGTGGATGGAGTACCTGCTTCACTGGATGTGGTGAACATGAATGAAGTGGCATCTATCGAGGTCTTAAAAGATGCATCCAGTGCGGCTATTTATGGTTCCCGTGGTGCTAACGGTGTAATTATTATTACGACCAAGCGTGGAAAGACGGGTAAGACAACTGTCAGCTATGATGCTTTCTATGGAATCAGCAAGCCACATTTTATGGATATGATGCAAGGAGAGAAATTCGTGCAAATGCGTAGGGACTCATATAAAATTGCCAATAACTTATGGGGACAGGAAGTGAGTGACGAAAAAATCTTCTCGAACGAAGAACTTCAGATGATTCATGATGGAGAATATTATGACTGGCAGGATTTGGTATTTCGCGATGGTGCTACACAAAAGCATAACCTGTCTGTATCTTCAGGCAACGAAAAAACAAAATTCAGTTTGAGTTTTGCTTACGAAAAGGACAAGGGTTACAATCAGAACAGTGAAGCAAAGAAGTTTTATTTCACCTCTACCGTTGACCATAAACTTACTTCATGGCTCGATCTGGGTGCAACGATGCGGTTGCGTAAGCGCAATAGTAGTGGCTTCGCTACTTATGGACAGGCATTATTTTATGGAACACCTTTATCAAAACCTTATGACGAGAATGGAGATCTGATCATGTATCCTAATCCGCAGGAATCCAGTGTAAGTATTCTTGCAGATTATGTGGACGGACAGTATGCCAATGATACGGAGAATACAAGTGTGAATATGGTTTTCTCTGCAAATATCCATCCGTTACGCAATCTGTCCTTGCATAGTAATTTCGGATATACATATAGTGATACGAAAAAAGGATTCTTTTATGGGAGTGAATCTTTTCAGGCAAATGGTGGGTTGAACCGCTCAGGTAAAAGCGGTCAGAATTCATATACGATGACTTGGAATAATACGCTAACCTATGATAATACCTTTAATGAGCATCATATCACTTTGGATGCCATAACTGAAATACAGAATTATCAATATGATGAAATGTCAGCTGAGGGCAGGAATTTGGATGTGGAGCAGTTGCTTTATCACAATTTGGGTACTAATACTGAAAATCAGAAGATAGGCAGCGGTTACAGTAATTGGGCATTAGCTTCATTTATGGGACGTGTGCGTTACGATTATCAGGGAAAGTATTTGGCTAATATCTCAGTTCGTTCTGATGGATCGTCTCGTTTGGCTAAAGGCAACCAATGGGCTACATTCTTCTCAGGAGGTCTGGCGTGGAGAATTTCAGAAGAACCGTTCATGAAAGACATTAGCTGGATTTCTAACCTGAAGTTACGTTATGCCTATGGAACAGTGGGTAATCAAGCCATTGATCCTTATTCTACCTTGGCTGGCTTGGGAAGTTATGGTTATCAGTTCGGAGAAGGAGGAAAAGGCATTTATGCTTACCGCCCCGATAAATTGGTAAACAAGAAATTGGGTTGGGAAATCACTAATACCAATAATATAGGTTTGGACTTCGGATTGTTCAACAACCGGATTTCCGGTTATATTGAGTTTTACGATACCCGTACCAAAGATCTACTGATGCAGCGCAGCATTCCTTTGACCACCGGCTTTTCCCGTATTTGGCAAAATATTGGTAAAACCCAGAACAAAGGTATTGAGCTTTCTTTGAATGGCATATTGGTGGACACAAAAGATATCCAGTGGGATATGAACCTAAATATGTCTGTCAATGAGAATAAAATCATAAGCTTGACGAATGATCAGGATGACATCTCAAACAAATGGTTCATCGGTAAGCCCATTAATGTAATTTATGATTATGAAAAAGCAGGTATCTGGCAAACCAATGAGGCAGAAGAAGCAGCTAAATATGGTTGTAAGCCGGGAGACGTGAAAATCAGAGATCTGAAGCAAGATGGACAGATTACAGCTGATGATAAGAAGATCTTGGGTTCTACTGATCCGAAGTATATTGTTTCATTAGGCAGTTCGTTCAAGTGGAAGAATTTAGATTTCTCCTTCAATCTTTCAAGCAGGTGGGATTATGTGTTCTATGATGATGCGTATGGATGGCACGTGATCCTGACTGGTACCAGATGGGTACCCGATGTAAACTACTGGACGCCGGATAATCCTTCAAACGACTATCCGAGAGCCGATGCAACCTGGGCCGATCACCGCGAGTTGTGTGGTTATATGAAAGGTGACTATATTAAAATGCAGGATATGACATTGGGGTATGATTTTCATTCATTACTAAAGCGATATATCCCGGTGAGCAAAGCACGTTTTTATGTACAGTTGCGTAATGCTTTCTATCTGTACAGGGCAGCTAAGGAAGATGTGATTCCTGAATCTCCCTCTATAGAACTGACAGTACCGAAGAGTATTAATTTTGGTGTGAATCTAACTTTTTAAAATCAGAACGATATGAAACTCAATTATAAATTATATTCAGTTTGTCTGTCCTTATTAATGACATTCTGTGGATGTGACAACTTTCTGGAAGAAACTCCGAAAGGATCTATTAATGATACGTATGCACAGACGGAAAAAGGTGCTGAGGCTGAGTTACTTTCATTGTACCAGATTAATACTGAACTTCTGGAACAGTGGTTCATGGTAGGAGAACTGGGAAATGACCTGATGGCTTATGGGGGTAATGTACGTGACTATTGGAAAGGGCTGATTACTTATACCGATACATACATGATTGATAATGGCAGTAATGAAGGTCTTTGGAAATGGTTGTATGTGGCACTTTCCACTATCAATACGAGTATTAATTCAATTAATGCTGCAGACTTTCATTCAGAAAGCAGACGAAGTGAACTTCTTTCAGAAGCCCATGCCCTGCGTGCTTTCTATTTGCATCAGATAGTTGAAATCTATGGACCCGCAGCATATTATGCCGAGACACCTATTACCAGTCCGGAAGAGATAGAAGGGACTCAGCCGGGGATTGCTACTTTTTATAAGCGTATTTTAGCTGATTTGGAGATTGCAGATCAGAGTTTGAAATCTCCTTCTGAAGTACGGTCGTCAAGCTTCGGACGAATGGATCAGGGCATTGCCAAGGCTATTCGTATGCGTGCCCTGATGTCTTTGGCGGCTTATGACGAGGCATTGATCGGTGAAGTTGGAATGCAAAGCAAAAGGCACTGTTATGAAGAAGCGGTGAGCGTGGCTACAGAATTAAAGAATAACTACGGGTATAAATTAGAAAATGATTTCAGCCGTATCTTTTCACCGGATAATACTGAAAATGGTGAGATAATCTGGTCCATACAATATGGTAACACAACATTTGATGCTCAGAACAATTTTATCCACCGTTATTGGGTCTCACAGGTAAATCGTTCGGTACGGTCTTATTCTAAAACAATCAATGGCTTGCAGGCGCATAGCGTATTCTACGGACGTGAATATCGTGCAGTGATGCCTACCTATTATTTTATCAATGTATTCAATAAATATGATAAACGTCGGGATGCGACTTTCATATCAGGCTATTGCCGTACGGACGATTGGAACGAACTACCCGATTTCTCAGACACTTTATTGATTCGTGCACTCGATGTTCTTCCTCAGGAAGTTAAGGCGGCTTATGAGAGTAGGGGAATTATCTGTGATGATATAGCCGATATCTATGATACTCAGACGGGAGCAGTCTTGAATAATTCCAATGTACGCAGTTGTGCCAATAATGTGATAAAATGGTTGGATACCAGTCGCTCAACTGCAAAACAGGAATATGCTTATAAGGATGCTATACTGGTTCGGTTGGGAGAAGTTTATATTACGCTGGCGGAAGCTTATATTCGTTTGGGCAGAGAGGATGAAGCTGCACAAGTAATAACGGAGCTTCGCCAACGGGCTTTGATACCTGGTCATGAAGAGGCATTGACTGTGAATCCGGAAGATATAGATATACCATTTATTCTGGATGAAGGTGCCCGTGAACTGGGAGGAGAACTTTTTAGATGGCAGATGCTGAAGCGTGCATTGGATAAAGATGCCTTTTGCCAATGGATTAAGGAAAAGAATCCCGACACGAATCCGGATAATGGCGCAAACGGTATAGGAATTAAACCCTATCACATTAATCGTCCGGTGCCTTTGTCTACCATTAATAGTTATAAAGTTCTGAATATAGAGTTCAGGCAAAATGAAGGTTATGCACAATAATATAAAAAAACAAAACAATATGAAGAAAATTTTATTACTTGCAATTTCGATTCTAATAGGTGTGTCTATCAAAGCTCAAAATCCGCCGATTACTCCGGCGTGGGCCTTTGAACATATAGCATGGGAAGATAGCATTAATACAACAGAAGGCGCTAAAGCTTTGGTTGAGGGGTATTTGCAACGTGAAATTCCGGTAGGGGCCGTTATAATTGATAGCCCTTGGAGTACGACTTATAATGATTTTAATTGGGACACGCAACGCTATTCAGACCCGAAGGAGATGATTCATTATTTTAAAAGTAAAGATGTGAAGGTACTTCTCTGGCTTACGGGAGCGGTTAATATAAAGTGTAAGGATACCCGTTTTCAGAAAAGCGATACGTACGACGAAGTCGTTTCCAAGGGATATGGCATAAATAAGAGTGAGCCACATACCTGGTGGAAAGGAGAAGGCGTACATATTGATTTTACCAATAAGGAGGCGGTGGACTGGTGGTATAAGCAGCTGGATAAAGTTTTTATCGACGGAGTTTACGGTTGGAAGGTTGACCAGGGAGAATTCTGGTTTGGCGATATTCTCGACACTTCTATCGGGCAGATGAGTAATGAACAGTTCCGTCCTTATTATTATGATGCGATGTATGATTATACGGTGAAGAAAAATCCGCAAGGCATCATCATCGCTCGTCCTTATTCTCATCAGGGAGGTTATGCTGCGAGTGTAGAAAAGATGAATATGGGTTGGTGTGGAGACTTCTCCGGTGACTGGAAAGGTTTGAAACTGCAAATTCAGAATATTTATCAGTCTGCAAAACGTGGTTATGGTTCACCGGGGTGTGAGGTTGCAGGCTTTTTCATGAAGCGTTCCAATAAAGAGCAGTTTGTGAGGTATGCACAATTTGGTTGTATGACTGCCTGTATGATTAATGGTGGTGAAAATGGTGCTTTCAGCAATCATTTGCCTTGGTGGCATGGAAAAGATGTGGAAGATATCTATCGTTATTGTGTCGTATTACACAATGAACTGATCCCTTATCTTTTTTCAACCGTTGTGGATGCACATTTGCATGGTGGTTCTTTGATAAAGAATACTTCTTATGAAGAAGAAAGTCATCAGGTAGGAGATTATTTGTTTACCAAGGCTATTACGTCAGATGATAACCATGCATCGTTTCATCTTCCTTCCGAAGGAGAATGGATTAATTTCTATGATGGGAAGAAATATGCTCCGGGCAGTCTGATTGAGGAAGCATATCCATTAGAGCGCTTTCCCTTGTTTGTAAAAGCAGGGGCTATTCTGCCACTGAATGTAACCAATGGACTAACCGGACTGGGAGATGCTTCAATGGCAGGGCGTAGAACTGTTATGATTTATCCGAATGGGGTCACTACCCGTCTGTTACATCTACCATGCGGAGATGGCATTGAGTATGAAGATTGTTTGGTGACTTACGATGAACAGAAAGGCAAACTGCAAGTCCACAGTATCACATCACAGAAATATACTCTTATTTTAAAGAATATGCCATCTGTGAAGAAGGTGAAGAATTCTGTTTCATGGAAGTATGATGCTGCAAAACAAGAACTGCGTATTGACGCAGAGGGAAAGAAACTAAATATAGAAGTTTTTTTGTAACTAGTGGGTATAGACTACTTTGATGCATGGAAAAAGTGTATTTTGACTGATTTATCACCTTTTATGAAACAATTGTGCTACTACTGAATAGAAATTTCACCCTATCTTTGCAACATCGACAATAGGTTATAGATTAACATAAGATTGGTATTAATAAACAAAGGGTAGTTTTTTAAGTCACAGTTTTCAGTAGGTAGTATTTATAGAGAGCGGACATTCTTTCAAGTAGAGAGGATGTCCGTTTCATTTTTCTTCTCTATAGTAGATTTATCATTTCCGGTTGATTGAAAATACAGCATATCAAGAAGACAATTTACTCTTTCGTACGTATCGTTTGTTTGATATATTCCGATGGTGCCATTCCATATTCCTCCCTGAAGCAGGAGCGGAAATATCCAAGGTCATTGAAGCCGCTTGCATAGGCGGCTTCTGAAATATTATGCCCTTCTTCCATCAGTAACCGCAAACTGTTTTTCAGTCTGATTTTCCGGATGAGTTCATTGCCTGACATTCCGGTCAGGCTCTTGATCTTCCGGTAGAGTGTGGAATGGCTCATGTTCATTTTCTCCATCATGAAGGACATGTCCATCTTTTCCATGTCTATATTCTCCTCTACAATGGTGGTGAATTTAGTCAGGAATTCTTCATCCAGCTTATTTAGTTTGATGGTTTCTTCCTGTTGTTCCGGTTTTAACTCTTTGGTGCGATTGGCTACTATAAGTGCCAGCTTTTTGCGGGATTCCAGTAGGTTGTGTACGCGGCTGTTCAACAGTTTGGCACTAAAGGGTTTGGTCAGATAGGAGTCTGCACCACTTTCGTATCCTTCTTCTTTATCCTGGATGGAATCTTTGGCTGTGAGCAGGATGACGGGGATATGGCTGGTGCGTATATCTTCCTTCACCAGCTTGCAGAGTTCGATGCCGTCCATTTCCGGCATCATGATGTCGCTGATGATGATGTCCGGAATTTGGTTTAGAGCTTGTTCCAAACCTTCTTTGCCATTGATGGCGGTAATAATCCGGTAGTTGCTACTGAAAGAAGAGGCTATGTACTCGCGAATATCATCGTTATCTTCTACTACAAGTATCATCGGGCGGATGTCCGTATCTTCTTTTTCTTCTTCTTCTTCTTCGGGCTTTTCTATTTCCTCTTGAATGACAGTTTCCTTTTCTTCCTTATGCAATGCATCCGGATAGGTATTCTCTGCCAGTATGCGGAAGGTGAAAGTTGTGCCTTTGCCTATTTCACTTTCCACATATAGCGTACCTTCATGTAAATCTGCCAATGACTTGACTAAGGCCAGACCGATACCTGTACCGGATGCCTGATGCTTGCCTTTGACCTGATAGTAGCGGTCAAAAATATGCGGGAGTGCGTCAGCATCTATTCCATATCCAGTATCATTGACCACTATCTCCATATATCGGTTGTCTTTATCGTCTATCCGATGCATTATCAGGTTGATTTCCCCTTCGGGTGTATATTTTATGGCGTTCGACAACAGGTTGTTCAATATTGTAGAAATAATATCAGCATCAAAGTAGAGCTTAGCTTCTTTGGGCTGTACCTGAATATGGAATTTGACCTTTTCGTTTCGGTTCAGTTCCTTGTAACGCAAACCTATTTCTGTGACTAAATTGCCTAAATCACCTTTAGCAACCGTCAGCTTCCGGTTTTGGGTTTCCGTTTTGCGGAATTCCAGTATCTGGTTGATTAGGTTCAACAGCCGGATGGCACTGCTGTGAATCACTTTGACCTTGTTGCTGTAGTAAGCTGATAGGTTTGAGTCATTTATCAAGTCTTCCAGTGGACCAAGGATTAAGGTTAGCGGGGTGCGCAGTTCGTGTGTGATGTTGGTATAAAAACGCAGGCGCTCATTATTGAGTTCCTGTTCATTCAGACTTTTCTTGCGTTCCAGCTCAAGAGAATTTTCAAGCATTAGTTTACGCTTATAGAAGCGGAACCAGACATATATTCCTGTAACAATCAGTAAGATATATAACGCTTTGGCATACCATGCCAACCAAAAAGGAGGATGAATATGCACTTTCATGGTAGCAATGCGATTGTCGTCCCAGTCATGGTTGCGCAGGCGTGCTTTTACTTTGAAAGTATATTTTCCGGGAGATAGATTCCGGAAGGTTACCTGATTCTCTCCCTGTGTATTGGTCCATGTGTTTCCTAATTCCTCAATCATATATGCATATTCCACCACCTGACTTTGCGAATAGTCCGGAATCATAAAAGTGATACTGAATGAGTTCCGGTCATAAGGTAACTCTATCGTTCCATTGTCCGACAAGATAAGTGTCTCGTCACTGCTGCCTTCCATGCGGCTGCTGATGCCTTTGCACTCTACTATCTGTACGGAAGCAACCTGATTTTCTTTTGATATATCCTGTGGATTGAAGTAACAGACACCGTTCAGTGAGCCGAAATAGAGTGTACCGTCTTGTGCGGCATAAGCGGAGCCATCTGTAAAACTGCCTAAAGGTATTCCGTCCCGATAATCATAGTTATCGAATTTATTTTGTTCCCTATTCCAGCAAGAGATACCTTTGTCTGTACTGAACCATATATTCCCGTCTTTATCTTCTTGCAAGGCATGAATGTAGGTGTCCTCCAGACCATCCCCATATTTGTATCCGATGAAATTTTCAGGATGGTTGGTGTCTTTAATATATCCGATTCCATTCCGGGTTGCCGCCCATATTCCCCCTTTGGTATCTATATAAAGTTGATTGATGGAATTAGAACAAAAGCCATTCTCGCTTATAAGTTGGGCTACGCATTTATTATCTTTGTCGAAAACGAAGATACCCGAACCGTAACTGCCTACCCATAGCTTGCCTTGCCGATCGTGCAAAACACTGTAGACGGACAGGTTTGATATCTGGTCATTTATTTCTTTTTCTCTGCGTAGGATTCCTTTTTCATAGCTGGCAAGTCCATATTCCATACCTATCCATATCTTTCCGTTTTTATCTTCGTATAGTGCGTTGACATCTACGTAATCTTGTCCAAGATCAATACGGGTTATACGGTTCGTACGGGTATCAAACTTCAACAATCCGTCATCGTACAATCCCAGAAAAAGATTTTCCTTACTACTGTGTATGGTGAAAACTTGCGCGTATGTTCTGGAAAGATGAACTGTGAGATCGAACTTCTTTTGCAGATTGCCATCTTTGAACATGGCAATTTCGTTTTCGCTACCCAGCCATACTTGTTGTTTTTCATCGACATGAACACCCCATACTGATTTATATTTGATAATTTGCTTTTTCTCTATCATGTACGGAAGAGTGTGGAAAATGGGTTGCATGTGGCTGATAAAGTCCACCCCACTACTGTAATTCCCAATCCAGATGTTTCCGAATGAGTCTTGAAAGAGACTTCGGATATTTCCTGAAGAAAGTCCATGCTTGTCGTATGTATTGGTGATGTTCTGGAACTTGAGGTCTTTCGGGTTCATAAAGGTGATGTTACGCAGGTCGAGTATACTTATTCCGCCAATGTCTGTGGCAATCCAAAGCCGGTTGTCCTGCATTTCTTTTATTTCATATACGTGGTCGGATATGAGAGATTCGGGATTTCCGGCTTCGTACCTGAAGATCTGAAAATCTTCTGTCACAGGATTATAAAGCGCTAAACCCTGGTTGGTACCCATCCAGATGTTTTCGAGATGATCAATATAGATGCTGTAAACACTGCTTCCCGGCAGGCTTTTAGGGTTGTGGGGATCATTCTGATAGCGTTTGATAGTCCCGCTTTTCAGGTCGATGATACTCATACCTTCACCGGAGTGTCCTACATATAATTGCCCCTTACCATTATCGAAGACAGACCAGTGTGAATGGGGTAATCCTTGGATGTTTTCTCTCGAAAGGGTGGTTACTTTTCCGCTTGTCTTGTTATAGTGTACTATTTTTCCGTAATGGTTGGCAACCCATATGCCTCCATCGGCAGCCGGTGAGATAGAGACTATGTTGTTGTTCATGTCTATACTGTCAAAAGGAGTGGATTGCTCAAATTCTTGTGTCCTGCAATCCAGCAGGCTTATTCCTGTTCTGGTTCCTATCCACAGTTTGTTTTCTTTCGGATCGTACAGTAATCTGGTTAGCGCATCGCCCGCAATGTCAGAGTTATGGGTATTGTAAACGGTGAAGTCTTTTCCGTTGAAACGGTTCAGTCCGGCTTCCGTTGCTATCCAGATGCATCCCTGGCTGTCTTGTACAATGTCGGTTATGTAATTGTTCGATAATCCGTCCTCTATGCCCAGGTGACGCAGGGTATAAGGTTGTGCCATACTTTTGCTTGCCAGTAGCATCAGACAGGCGAACAAAGACAAGAGGTACGTGTATGTGCGCATGATTGTTGATGAGTTTTAAATGTTTGTCTCTGTAACAAAGATATGATAAATCTCTATTGCATATACTCATAATTGCAGTTTTGCCTGATTTGTCCCTGTTATTTGACGAATTTACCTGCGGACGTAAACCTTGTGTGTACCCCGTCCCGAAGTGCCGATGTTGCTTTCCGGTTGTTCCGCCCATTTTCTCAGTTCCAGTGAGGCAGTAGTGTGGCGCAGTCCGTTCAGGTTGGCATAGTCACTTACCGTCATAAAGGGATGCTGGGTAAGATACTGTCGTGCCCTTTCCAACCGTTGTTTGGGGCTGTACTTTTGCGATGACCGGTGGAATTTTTGTTGCGAGCGTTCCAGTTCGCAATTGTAGTTGGTATTGCGTAGAAGTTCTTTTTCTGCACGGAAGTTGATGCTTCCTACTACGATGCTCCGTGCATTTCGGCGGGTGCTGTCTTCTTCGCCTGTTTCCCGTTCCTTGTCTGCGCGTAAAGCCAGTGAAGGAACGAAAGTGCCTATTCCGTCCAATTTTACCGATTTCCCTTGTCCCATCTGATAAGCCAGTTCTTCACCCAGTTCTTGCAGCAAACCTACGACCTCTCCTTTGCTGAAAGAGCTTTTTTGTGCCAGTGTCTTGGCAATGTAGTCCGTGTCTGCCTGACCTCGTTGCACAAGGCGGGGGTAGAGTACTCGTTTTCCTTCTTTATTGGGCAGGTTCATTTCCTGCATTTCGTATTCGGCCATTATGGTGTGTATTTAGTTATTATAGCTTTCCTGTCTGTTGCATACAAGGCGGAAACTTACTTTCTGTCTGTTATAAATATCCTTTTCTTTAATAGAAAACTTTTCCATATCGAATAAAACTATAAATTTGTAAGTTGCGAATATATAATTGCAGTTGCAATATACGCTATTTTATTCGATGGAGAAAACTTTTCTCTTCATTTATGATAACTTTTTAATTAAGGCGAAGAAACTTTTGGGTTAGTGTGGGACGGAAGAGTCTCTACTATATCGGAAGAGGACAACATTTCTATGTCGGATACAGGGACTGATTCGTCAAAGTCCGTGGTAAAATGTTCATGACCGATTTACCTTTTCCTGAAGGCGAATTTGTCCCCTGTCTCTTTTGAAGGGGCATGATATCTTTGCGCATCCCTCTTCGGGGGGACGAAGTTTTGAGATTCTATTAACCTTATTATTATCTAATTAAAAGGAAAACAATGAAATCAGATTCTTTTAAGAACAACCGTAAGGCTCTTGCAGCCTTATTGCTCTGTACAGGTTTTATTGCTGCACACCCTCTTGCAATGAGGGCTGAAAGTAGTGGACCCGGTGTGCAGACAGTGCAACAACAACAACAAATCAAAGTTACAGGTACGGTAAATGATGACATGGGGCCTGTTATCGGTGCCAGTGTTGTAGAAAAAGGCAATCCGTCCAATGGTACGATTACCGATATTGACGGTAACTTTTCTCTTTCGGTGAAACCGGGTGCAACGCTTCTTATTTCTTATATAGGATATAAGTCGCAGGAAGTGCAAGCAATTTCCGGAAAGTCTGTCAACATCACTCTGAAGGAAGACACGGAGATGTTGGACGAAGTGGTGGTAGTAGGTTTCGGTACGCAGAAAAAGGTGAACCTTACCGGTGCTGTCGGCACGTTGTCAAGTGATGAATTAAAGGAACGTCCTGTTGCAAATGCTACACAGGCACTTCAGGGATTGGTCCCCGGTTTGAATATCGACGTTACCAACGGTAGTCTCGAAAGTCGTCCCGATATCAATATACGCGGAACAGCAACGATTGGTGAAGGTACCAGCGGAGCACCGTTGATTCTGATTGACGGTATGGAGGGTGAGCTGCATAGCATAAACCCGCAGGATATTGCCAATATCTCTGTTCTGAAAGATGCCGCCGCTTCTTCTATTTATGGTTCGCGCGCACCTTTCGGGGTAGTTCTTATCACTACAAAAAGCGGAACTAAAGATGGAAAAACCTCTATCAACTACAACAATAGTTTCCGTTTCGGCAGCCCTATAAACAAGAAGGAGATGATGAACTCCGTGCAGTTTGCCTCGTGGGTAAACGATGCGCTGACCAACAACGGGGGAAGCCCGCGTTTCAATGAAGCATATATGGACAGATTGATAACCTGGCAGAATGCAAAGCCTTATGCACTGGGACAGCGCATGACAGCTGACGGAACTATCGTTTATCCCATCGAAGCACAGGCCAGCGGACAATGGTACGGAGGGTTTTCTACCGGAGCCGACGACGTGAACTACTATGATGTGGTTTACAAAGACCATACTTTCTCACAGGAACATAATGTGAGTGCCAGCGGAGGAAGTAAAAAGTTTAATTACTATGCTTCGGGCAGTTACTTCGATCAGGATGGATTGCTGAATGTCGGCGAAGAAAACCTGCAACGCTTTACGGCCACTGCTAAGATCAATTCCGAGATTACCGATTGGTTGAAGTTTAACATGAATATGCGTTTCACGCGCGAAGACTATGTGCGCCCTTCGGCGTTGACCGATTATTTTTACGAGGCGCTGGCCTTTAAAGCATGGCCTATCCTGCCGCTCTACGATCGCAACGGATACTACTATTACAGTGATGATACTTCGGTAGCTGCACTGGCAGAAGGAGGTTCGGACAAAAAGCAAACCGATCATTTCTACTTTCAGACTGGCTTGGAAATAGAGCCCGTGAAGAACTGGGTGACAAGCGTGGACTTCAACTATCGCATCAAATCGGCCAACCGTCATTGGGATAGCCAGCCGTATATCAACCACGACCTGAGCGGTGCACCGTATTATCGCAAGAGCAGTTCGAATGTGCACGAAGACTATCTGAAAGAAAACTATTTCAACTTCAATGCACGTTCCGAGTATTCATTCTCATTGGCCGACAGCCACAACTTTCACATTCTGGGCGGTTTTCAGGCAGAGAATCTGAAACAAAACTTGTTCGGTCTGCAACGAAACGGAATTATGATTAATTCAAAACCGGAAGTGGATCTGACCAACGGACTTGATATTGATGGAAATCCCATTACACCCAGTGTAAACGGAGGACGCAACGAATGGTCGACTGTTGGATTCTTCGGTCGTTTGAATTACGACTATAAGGGACGGTATCTGTTCGAGGTCAATGTTCGTGCCGACGGTTCATCGCGTTTCCGTAAAGGCAATCAATGGAAAACATTCCCTTCGGCATCCGTTGGCTGGAACATTGCGCAGGAAGAATTCTTCAAACCATTATCTTCTACTGTTGACATGTTGAAGATTCGTGGTTCTTACGGAAGCCTTGGAAACCAGAATACGGATAACTGGTATTATACTTACCAGACGCTTTCGGCACAATCATCAGCCGGAGGCTGGTTGCAAAACGGTATAAAGCCCAATATAGCCACTGCTCCCGGTTTGGTATCCGAGAGTTTGACATGGGAAACGATAGAAACTTACAACATTGGTTTGGATTTAGGTCTGTTCAGAAACAGATTGTCGGGTTCGTTCGATTACTATGTGCGCAATACGAAAGATATGGTGGGGAATGCACCTGCTTTGCCCGAAATATTGGGTACTTCCGTTCCGAAAACCAATAATACCGACCTTCGTACGCATGGATGGGAGTTGTCTGTAATGTGGCGGGATGCCTTGAAAAACGGATTTTCGTATTCGGCCAAGTTACTGTTGTCTGATTCGCGAACTAAGATACTCCGTTATCCCAATAACCCAACCAACAATATCTATACGTATATCGAAGGGCGATATATCAATGAAATATGGGGATACGAAACCATAGGTATAGCCAGAACGGATGAGGAGATGAAAGCTCACTTGGAGAGTTTGGACAAAGCTTACGAAGAACGTCATGGGGTAGCTCCTTCCACTCCCTTACAAGGGCAAAGTAATTTTGGGAGCAACTGGAAAGCCGGTGACATCATGTACAAAGATATAGATGGCGATGGCCGGGTTTCCAAAGGTAGCGAGACACTGGATGATTTGGGTGATAAGAGGGTAATAGGTAACAGTACGCCGCGCTACCGTTTCGGTGTCGACTTGAATGCCGCATGGAAAGGATTTGATGTACGTATTTTCTTCCAGGGAGTTTTGAAACGCGATTATTGGCAGGGAAGTGCTTATATGTTCGGCTATACCGGTGATTTGTGGAATTCAGCAGGTATTATAGGTGTCGATGATTATTTCCGTGACGAGAATACCTGGTCGGTACAAGCAGGATATACTACACCCAATATCAACTCATACCTGCCACGGCCTGTGGGTAGTAAGAATCTTACAACGCAGACCAAATATCTGCAAGATGCTTCGTATCTCCGTCTGAAGAACCTGCAAATAGGATACACTCTGCCCACTGCTTTGACCACGAAATGGGGTATGCAAAAGGTGCGTGTTTATTTCTCGGGCGAAAACCTGTTCACATTGACAGGTCTGGCCGATCAGTTTGATCCTGAAACTATCGGTACCCGTAATGGTAATGGATATCCGTTGTCCATGACCCTGTCGTGCGGTTTAAGTTTAACTTTTTAAATCTTACAGCAATGAAAGTAAATATCAAATCATATATAAAGAGAGTGCTTCCGCTGTTTATAGTGGGAGCGACATTGACAGCATGTGAGGACTTTTTAGATAAGCAGCCTCCTTCCTATATTGTTCCTGAAGACTATTATCGTTCGGAAGACCAGGTTTTGGCCAGCGCCAATAAGTTTTACACGGATCTCTTGCCTTCGCACGGAGGCAACTACGGAACATTCCAGTCGGATGTTCATACTGACAATCAGGCAGGAAGAAGCGGTGACAGCAAATATGCCATCGGACAATGGAAAGTAGGAATAGATAACGGTAACTGGTCATGGAGTGCTGTTCGTAATATCAACTATCAACTGGGTACTATACTCGACAGGTACGGGAAAGGAGAAATATCCGGTACCGATAAAAACATTCGCCATTACATTGGTGAGCATTATTTCTTCCGTGCATTCCGTTATTTTGCGATGCTCAGAATGTGGGGTGATTTGCCTATCGTGAAAGAAGTCTTTCCTGATGATGAAGCAATTCTGGTGGCTGCCTGCAAACGGATGCCTCGCAACGAAGTAGCCCGTTTTATCCTCGAAGACCTCGATACAGCTATTGATTATATGAGTGATAACTTTGAAAGTCGCCACACACGTATTTCCAAGGATGTTGCCATTTTGATGAAATCACGCGTAGCATTGTTCGAAGGTTCGTGGCTCACCAACTTTAAAGGTACTCCGTTCGTTCCCAATGGTGAAGGTTGGCCCGGCAAAGCAAAAGAATATAATGCTGGCTATCAATATCCTACAGGAAGCATAGATAACGAGGCGAAATTCTTCTTTGAAGAGGCTGCAAAAGCGGCTGAAATCATTGCCGAGAAATATAAAGGAGATTTAGTGCAGAACACAGGTGAAATTCCGCAATCGGCTACCGACCCTGTGAATCCATACTTTAAGCTTTTCGGGAATATTGACATGAGCGATTTTAAAGAAGTACTGTTGTGGCGTGAATACAGCCGTGCGCTGGGGATTCAGAACGCTGTTGAAACGGCAGTCAACCGTGGTAATTATGCTGTCGGCGTCACTCGGAGCATGGTTGAAGGTTTCCTTATGGCAGACGGTAAACCTATTTATGCACAGCACACCGGTTATGAGTATGATGACGGGACCTTGTCTGCTGTCCGTACCAATCGCGACCCGCGACTGAAAATTTTCCTCAAAGAACCGGGACAGATTAATGTGTTCATTAATATGGATGACCGCATCGGTGATATGTTTGTTGAAGTAGAGCCTAAACCAGATATTACCAACGGCGCCGATGACTACCTCTATACTACTGGATATACGCTGCGTAAAGGTGGAACGTTCGATAAGGCTTTGGCCGGAAATCACAAAGGATATACTGCCTCTATTGTATTCCGCGCTACTGAAGCATTCCTCAACTACATTGAAGCGCAGTATATGCTTACTGGTAGCATCAGTTCGGGTAAAATCCTCGAATATTGGAAACTCATTCGTGAGAAAGCTGGGTTTAAAGGCGCTGCCATTGATCCGCAAATCACTATTGCCGCCACTGAAATTTCGAAAGAAAAGCTTGACTGGGGGGCTTATACAGCCGGACAGTTACTTTCTGATGCGGTGCTTTATAACATTCGCCGCGAACGTCGTTGTGAGTTGATGGCTGAAGGACTTCGCTGGATGGATCTTACCCGTTGGAGGTCGCTCGACCAGTTGAAAACTGAAAACTACCACATCGAAGGCTTCCATTTGTGGAATACTCCGATGCAGAATTGGTATAATTTTACTGCAACTGACTACAATGGCAGCTCATCATCCAAAGTTTCCAGCCCTGAACTGAGTGAATACCTGCGTCCGTACCAGAAGAATATGACTTCGGGTAACCTTTATCGCGACGGTTATACCTGGTCTATGGCGCATTACTTGCAACCTATGCCTATCAGGCAGTTCTTGCTGACATCTTCGGATTACAGTTCGATTGAGTTGTCACCGTTGTATCAGAATCCGTACTGGCCGACAACGGCGGATATGCCTGCGGAGAAATAACCTTTAACTGGCAGCTTCTAATAGGTGCTTAATAGAAAAGGGATAGCTTTTTTCGGTCAAAAGAAAGAATCTATCCCTTACTGTTATCGTATGACAATAATAAAGAAATTATGAAGAAGAATTCAGTGAAAATCTTTTTAGTTGCATTAGGGCTATCTCTCGTTTCTATGCCTGAGGTTTGGGGACAATATAAAGAGGTACATGTGAAGGCCCTTTTCAGATGGAGCCTATTAAAGAGTATGTATATCCCGACCGGAATTTCTCAGTTGTAGATTTTGGTGCGGTGAAAGGAGGAATAGCAGACAATACAAAATCGATAGCTGCTGCCATCGATGCCTGCCATAAAGCAGGTGGCGGCAGAGTTGTAATTCCCGAAGGAGAATGGTTGACCGGTTCTGTGCATTTGAAAAGTAATGTCAACTTATACTTATCGGAAAATGCTGTGTTATGTTTTACGGACAATCCATCTGATTATCTGCCTGCTGTAATGACTTCATGGGAGGGTATGGAATGTTATAATTACTCTCCGCTGGTCTATGCTATTGGTTGTGAGAATGTGGCGATTACCGGAAAAGGCATGCTGAAACCTAAAATGGATACTTGGAAAGTGTGGTTTGCACGTCCGGAAGCCCATTTGAATGCATTGAAAGAGCTCTATACGATGGCCTCTACGGATGTTCCCGTAGAGAAACGGCAAATGGCGGTGGGAGAAAACAATCTTCGTCCGCATCTGATACATTTCAACCGTTGCAGGAATGTATTGCTTGACGGGTTTAAAATTAGGGAAAGCCCGTTTTGGACTATTCATATCTACATGTGTGATGGCGGTATTGCCCGGAATCTGGATGTAAAAGCGCACGGTCACAATAATGATGGAATCGATCTGGAAATGACCCGTAACTTCCTGGTAGAAGACTGTACTTTCGATCAGGGTGATGATGCGGTGGTTATCAAGGCAGGACGCAACCGGGATGCATGGCGACTGAATATACCAACTGAAAATATAGTGATCCGTAATTGTAACATTGTGGAAGGGCATACTTTACTGGGTATCGGTAGTGAAATATCAGGAGGCATTCGGAATGTGTATATGCATGATTGTAAGGTGCCGCAATCTGTCAGGCGACTTTTCTTTGTGAAAACCAACCACCGCCGGGGAGCATTTGTGGAAAATATTCACATGGAGAATATCAGGGCCGGCCATGTACAGCGGGTACTTGAGATAGATACGGATGTGCTTTACCAATGGAAAGACCTTGTGCCTACGTATGAAGAACGCATTACGCGCATTGATGGCATTTACATGAAAAATGTGGTGTGTACTTCGGCCGATGCCATCTATGAGTTGAAAGGAGATGCGAAGCTGCCGGCCAGAAATATAGTGATTGAAGACGTGCATGTAAATGAAGTGAGGGATTTTGTGAAAAAGATAGATAATACGGAAAATGTGACGGAAAGGAATGTGACTTATTCATTCTCCGAGCACTAAAGACGATAAAATTAATGGGTTTATTAATCAACATTGATATGGTGAAATTAATATTGTTATTAGCTTTTTTTTGTGTAGGTTGTTCGGACACCTTCAATGAAGGTTCTGAAAAGATTGTTTATAATGGTATCCCCTGGTTTGACGATCAAGGCAATATAGTCAATGCACATGGTGCCTGTATCGTGGAAGACGGCGGCAGATATTATCTTTTCGGGGAATATAAATCGGATAAAAGCAATGCCTTTCCGGGATTCAGTTGCTACTCTTCGGATGATTTGGTGAACTGGAAATTTGAAAGGATTGTATTACCCGTACAATCTGACGGAATACTGGGGCCTGATCGTGTAGGTGAGCGCGTGAAGGTGATGAAATGTCCTTCTACCGGAGAGTATGTCATGTATATGCATGCCGATGATTTAGGTTATATGGACCCATACATAGGCTATGCTACCTGTAGCACGATCAATGGGGAATATAAATTGCAGGGACCGCTGCTCTATGAAGGTAAGCCTGTGAAACGTTGGGATATGGGAACATTTCAGGATACGGACGGTAAGGGATATCTGCTGATTCATCATGGACCTGTCTATCGTTTGAGTGACGATTATTGTTCGGTTGAGGCGGAAGCTGCTTATATAAAAGATTCTGGTGAATCGCCTGCCATGTTCAAGAAAAACGGCATGTATTATATGCTGTATTCTAACTTGACCAGTTGGGAGAAAAATGATAATTTCTATTTTACAGCACCGAATATTGAAGGCCCATGGACGAAGCAAGGGCTATTTTGCCCCGAAGGAAAACTGACTTATAACTCACAAAGTACTTTTGTTTTTCCTTTGAAAAGAGGGAATGATACAATCCCGATGTTTATGGGTGACCGTTGGTCGTATCCTCATCAGGCCTCGGCCGCTACTTATGTGTGGATGCCTCTGCAAGTGGATGGAACGCATATTTCCATTCCGGAATATTGGCAATGCTGGGATATCAACCGGCTGAAACCTGTAGATGCATTACGCAAAGGAAAGCAGATTCCTGTTTCAAAGATGGAATTTACACCGGACTGGGAGCAAGACAACGGGCGGTTGCTATCGAATATGAAGGGCAGTGTTCTGAGTATTCCTTTTAAAGGGACTCATACTGCGGTGATCGGGGAATCGAATCCTCATAGCGGATATGCAAGAGTGAGTTTGCTGGATGCAAAGAAGGATACGGTGTATGTTTCTTTAGTGGATTTTTATAGTAAATATCCGGAAAAGGCAATTCGCATCATGACTCCGGAGATGCCGGAAGATAATTATACCTTATTGATAGAAGTGACAGGTATTATGCCTGTGTGGACTGATAAAACAAAGGCTATTTATGGAAGTGATAATAGTTTTGTGACTGTCGATAGTATTTATTATTTTTGAAAAGTCTAAAAAGAATAGAGAGCCAAATTATTAAAAGCCAGAACTATTACCATGAAGAACGAACTGATAAAAAGAATCGGGACTTTTGTTTGTCTGTTGATTGCAGTCAATTGTTTATCTGCCGGGAATTTTCCTGTGAAGATGCGTATTAATCCCTCTACCGGTGCCATTAGTGAACTGACCTTGAAGGGCGATAATCGTAGTATGAACTGGGTAGTGAAAACTGATGGGACTCAATACCCCTGGGTTAAGGATAACTATGGTTGGGGATTGGGATACTTTACGGTGGTTAAAGGAAGGGAAACTGTAAAGCGGGAATGGAGAGTACCCGTGGAAATCAGTTCTGACGGAATGAAGGTTTTATATCGTGAAGGTGATATACGTATTCTGATAAAAAGAGAAATAAAACAGGGCGATTTGGTAGAAGAATATTCTTTTACCAATGAAGGAGAAGAACCTGTGTCTTTATATGATGTGGCTATCTATACTCCTTTCAATGATAATTATCCGGATGCACAACAATGCATTAATTCCTGTGCTCATACGCATATTTGGAAAGGGGGAAGTGCTGCCTATGTCAATGCTATCCGTATGGGAACTTTTACTCCCCATCTGGGACTGGTGGTGACGAACGGAGCTATCAGAAACTATGAAATCTGGGAACGTGGACGTAAAAAGGCAAACTCACAGACAAGAGGTATCATTGCATTGGATCTGCCGGATTTATTGTTGAAGCCGGGAGAAAGCTATTCACTGGAGTGGCATGTTTTTGTTCACAATGGGAATGATGATTTCCGCCATAAGCTTCTGGAAAAAGGGAGTGTACTTGTATCTTGCAATAAATATGTATTTGAGAAAGGAGAGAAAGCCCGTGTGGAATGTCGGAGTCTGGAACCTTTAGAAGCGTGTACCGCTAAAATGAATGGAGTACCTGTCCCCGTAAAGCAGGAAGGGAATCTTTGTTTCGTAGAAGTACCGATGGAACAGGCTGGTGAGGTACGTTTTGATTTCTATTACAATGGAAATAAGCAAACTCATGCAGACTGTCTGGTCATCAGCAATACGGCTGATTTAATCCGAAAACGTGTCGATTTTATTCGTACCCGTCAACAGATGAACAATCCGTCTGATTTGCGTGATGGGGCTTATATGGTTTATGATAATGAAGGTGATAGCATTTATCTGAATGATAGGCCAAACTGTAATCCGGTGGATCGCGATGAAGGAGCGGAACGTCTGGGCATGGGGGTATTACTGGCAAAACAGTATTTACTGACTAAAGACCCGGAATTAAAGCAATCTCTTTTGAGGTATGCTAATTTTGTACGCCGAAAACTGCAAACGGATAATTACGTAACCTATTCGAGTGTAGACCAGAAGAATCGCAACCGTGGGTATAATTATATGTGGGTGGCAGAACTCTATTTTCAGATGTATAAAGTGACTGGCGACAAACAATTTGTGACTGATGGCTATAAGACTCTGAAATCTATGTTCCAGCAGTTTGGTTATGGCTTTTATGCAATAGGTATTCCTGTTCGGTTGGGACTGCAAAGCCTGAAAGAAGCCGGAATGAAGAAAGAATACACGGATTTGCGGAACGATTTTATAAAGACAGGTGATGTGTTTGTAAAAAATGGTTTGAATTACCCTGCGCATGAGGTAAATTATGAGCAAAGCATTGTAGCTCCTGCCATCCAGTTCCTTGCACAACTCTATCTGGAGACAGGCAGTCAGAAATATCTGGATGAAGTGAAACGGCAAATGCCTGTACTGGAAGCATTCAATGGTTTCCAACCCAGCTACCATCTGAATGAAGTTGCGATTCGTCATTGGGATGGACATTGGTTTGGCAAACGTGAACTGTTTGGCGATACTTTTCCCCATTATTGGAGTACGATAACCGGTGCGGTGTATCATTACTATGCGTTATGTACCGGTGATAGCTCTTATCAGAAACGTGCGGAAAATGTAGTGAGGAATAATCTCTGTCTTTTCTTCGAAGATGGGAAGGCGTCTTGTGCTTATATGTATCCCTATAAGATTGACGGTGTGAAGGCGGAATTTTACGATCCTTATGCGAATGATCAGGACTGGGCGTTAGTCTATTATCTGTTGGTCAATAAGGGATTATAGAAAAATTGTACTTCTTTATGTACGATAATACATCTAATTGTACGTAGCTCCATACGCCGTATCTATGAACTTACTTATTTTTACTGAAAATTTCCTAGCATGAAAAATCTGAAAATAAAACTACTGTTTGCACTCTGTGCGATATTACTCTTTTCAGCCTTTATAACGGAAAAGAAAGACGTTATCACCATCTTTATGATAGGCGATTCTACTATGGCTAACAAAAGCCTGAAGAACGGTAACCTGGAACGTGGTTGGGGGCAGATGCTTCCCTGTTTTCTGACGGAGGATGTCGCAGTGGACAATCATGCCATGAATGGACGGAGTTCATTGAGTTTCATCAATGAAGGGCGTTGGGATGCGGTGCTTGCCAAATTGAAAAAGGGAGATTATGTATTTATTCAGTTCGGACATAATGATGAGAAAACTTCTGCAAAACTGCATACCGATCCGGGAACTACATTTGATGATAACCTGCGGCGTTTCGTAAGAGAAACTCGCGAAAAGGGGGCTTATCCTGTACTGTTTAATTCCATTGTACGGAGAAACTTTCCTCCCGAAGGAGTGACAGAGCCTAAAGGAAGTTATGAGGTGGAAGGAAATGTGCTTGTGGATACGCATGGAGAGTATCTGAATTCTCCCCGACGGGTAGCTGAAGAAGTGGACGTGCCTTTTGTCGATCTGAATAAACTGACGCATGACCTGGTAGTCAATCTGGGCGTAGAAAAATCAAAAAGCCTCTTTATGTGGGTACCTGCGGGGATTTATGATTTTTGTCCGAAAGGGAAAATAGACAATACGCATCTGAATATTTATGGTGGAAAGGTAGTGGCAGGCATTGCTATGGAAGCTGTTGCTAAGGTTGTACCAGCACTGGCACCGTATGTACAGCAGCATGATCCTGAAGTGTATGTGGCCGATTATAAGGATAATAAGAAATGTGCTATCAGCTATACTTACGATGACGGTCTAGAAGAACACTATACGCTTGTTTTCCCGGAAATGGAAAAAGTAGGTTTCAAGGGTACTTTCTGGATATGGGGAAAAGGGATAGGGAATGTGGCGGAACAGCAAGGTAAGCCACGTATGACTTGGGTACAAATGAAGGAAATGGCCTGTAAAGGGCATGAAATATCCAGTCACAGTTGGTCGCATGCCAATCTGAAAAATATGAGTCTGAAAGAAGTGCAAGTGGAAGTTGACCGGAATGATAGTATTCTTCAGGCAGAAATAGGTGAAAGACCGCTGACTTTCTGTTATCCGTTTAATTCTTATAATGAAGATGTGTTGCGGATTGCTTCAAAAGATAGAATAGGTACACGTACGAAGCAATATGCTATAGGTGGTGAAAAATCAAAATCAACAGTTGAGTCACTGGATAAATGGGTGAAGGAACTTATCATTGCAGGCGACTGGGGGGTCACGATGATTCATGGTATTTCGGTGGGTTATGATGCTTTTACTTCTCCGGATATATTGTGGGAACATTTCAAACGGGTGAAGGCGCAGGAAGATGATATATGGGTGGGCACTTTCCGTGAAGTGGCTGCCTACGTTAAGGAACGGAATAATATCCAACTGGATGTGACGAAGAAAAAATCCCATTGGATGGTCAGCCCACGTTTGGCATTGAATCAGGAGTTATTTGGCGAACCTTTGACAATGGTGGTTGATAAGAAAGGAAAGAGTGGAGTAAAAGTTTTGCAGAATGGGAAAGAACTGTCTGTCCGGGAGCAAGACGATAAAATGATATTTGATTTTAACCCTTATGGAGGAAGCATTAAAATCAGTTTTTGAAGAAATGTATAGAATATAGCTTTGAAAAATAAATTGAAATATATGAAGAAGGGATTTATAGGTTTAGTTTTTCTTTGGGTGACACAGATTTGTTGTGCACAGTTTAGTCTGCGCTCCGACCAACCGATTAAGTTGGCTTGTGATAATGCGGAAGAGAAGGTAGTGCAAACCGCATTGAAACTGTTCATACGTGATTATCAATCGGTATTTTCTGCATCTGCCGCCGTAGATGCCCGGCAAGGAAATATCATAGTAGGTACGGTTGGAAAAAGCCCGTTGCTGAAAGCTGTGAGTGCGGACGTAAGTGCTTTGACAGGCAAGAAACAGGCTTTCCTTTTGCAGGTTCTGCCGGATGGAAAATTGCTGGTAGCAGGTAGTGATTCGCATGGTACGGCTTATGGTATCATGGAATTATCCCGTCTGATAGGTGTATCTCCCTGGGAATGGTGGGCGGATGTAACACCGGAGAAGAAGACTTCTTTTGTACTGTCGGCAGAGTATCAGACATTGCAATCCCCTTCCGTGGAATATCGGGGTATATTTATCAATGACGAAGACTGGGGATTGATGCCTTGGAGTAGTCAGACGTATGAACCGTCGGATATAAAAGGACATATCGGTCCGAAGACGAATGCACGTATCTTTGAATTGTTGCTGCGTTTACGTGCCAATACCTATTGGCCTGCGATGCACGAATGTACTTTGCCTTTCTTCCTGACGGAAGGCAACAGGAAAGTTGCGGAAGAATATGGTATTTTTATAGGTTCATCGCATTGTGAACCGATGGTGTGTAGCGCTGCCGGTGAGTGGCGCCGTCGCGGTCAGGGTGATTATGACTATGTGAATAATAGTGCGTCTGTTTATAAATTCTGGGAAGACCGGGTGAAAGAGGTTGCTCAACAAGGTAATATCTATACTTTGGGTATGCGTGGCGTGCACGACGGACAGATGCAGGGAGCCAAAACCGTAGCAGAACAGAAAGCGGTATTGGAACGTGTGCTTAAAGACCAGCGCGGACTCTTGCAGAAGTATGGCAATAAAGATGTTACAGCTATTCCGCAAGCATTTATTCCTTATAAAGAGGTGTTGGATATTTATAATGCCGGCTTACAGGTGCCTGATGATGTAACGTTGATCTGGTGTGATGATAATTACGGGTATATCCGTCACTTTCCGACAGCGGAAGAGCGTGCCCGTAAGGGAGGCAACGGTATCTATTACCATGTATCTTACTGGGGTCGTCCTCACGATTATCTTTGGTTGGGAACTTTCAGCCCTTATCTGCTTCATCAACAAATGAAGTTGGCTTACGACCGTGGCATCCAGAAGATGTGGGTATTGAATGTGGGTGATATCAAGCCTGCGGAATATCAGATAGAACTTTTCCTGGATATGGCGTGGAACATAGATGAAGTGAACGAAATAGGAGTCACTGCCCATCTGAAATCCTGGTTGGAGCGGGAATTTGGAAGTAATCGTGCCGAGGAACTGTTGCCTGCCATGGAAGCTCATTACCAGCTATCCTACATCCGTAAGCCCGAATTTATGGGAAATACGCGTGAAGAAGAGCGGGATCCGAAATACAAGGTGATTAAAGACCTGCCTTGGAGCGAGCAGGCTATTAGTGAGCGTCTGAGATCTTATACCGTCTTGTCCGATGTTGTCGAGAGAATGGAGAGTAACATCCCGGCGGACAGGCAGGATGCTTACTTCCAGCTTGTGAAATATCCGGTGCAGGCCGCCGCACAAATGAACCGGAAAATTCTGACTGCCCAGCTTGCCCGTCACTCTAAGGCTGACTGGAAACAAAGTGATGCTGCTTTTGACAGCATTGTATCCTTGACGCAGCAGTATAATTCATTGCAGAATGGCAAATGGAACCGTATGATGGATTTTCAACCCCGTAAGTTGCCGGTATTCAAGCGTGTAGAGCATACTACCGCTATCGAACCTATGGTGACAGACCGGAAAATACTCTGCAAATGGAATGCTATGGAATGTACATATGGGAAACCTGTTCCGTGCGAGGGCTTGGGGTATGAAAGAAAAGCGGCAGGTATCCGTAAAGGTTCCTCTCTGACCTTCGCTTTTGATGATTATGGAAAAGATTCTGTTGAAGTTGAGATCAGGCTATTGCCAAGTCATCCACTGGATGAGAAACAGCTTCGTTTCGCTATATCTGTAGATGAGGCCGTTCCGCAAACGGTATCTTATGAGACGAAAGGACGCAGTGAAGAATGGAAAGAGAATGTATTGCGTAATCAGGCTATTCGGAAAGTGACTTTGCCGATCAATAAACAGGCTTCTCATAAGCTGGTTATTACGGCTTTGGATGAAGGAGTGGTGCTGGATCAGGTGATGCTCTATTAAGATCTCACCACAGAGTAGCACAGAGTCCCACGGAGTTCATTCATTTGATTTTAAATCAATAGAACTCTGTGGGACTCTGTGTTACTCTGTGGTGAATCAAATTAGTATTTGAAGTTTTCCCCCTTCACATAAATCTTGAAATCCTTGATGCCTCCCGGTACTTCGCTTTCCATTCGGGGCAAGCATTGGAAACCTGTCAATGCATGACTGGCGCCCAGATCGATTACAATCGTATGCGGATAAGGACTACCTTTCTCTGTGCTCCAATAGGTGGATTCCTGAAGGTCGAAAGTCTTGTCGGCAGAGCGGTTGACGTGAGCCACGTCTTCGCTGTCGGCATACTTCACAATCCAAGGCTCGCGGGACAGACGGCTACCATCCTTGTCCAAGAAATACATTTCGGCAATACAAGCCAGGTCTTTTCCATCCTGTGAGTTTAATGCTTCAATGCAAACATAGCGTCCGGTAACAGGTTTGTTGAATTTAACTTCCTGCCAGCCGTTACCCGGTTTGAAACTTCCCGTGAATACAGGTTTTTCACCTGACAAGTTCAGGTTTTCGCCTTCATTGCGATGTGTCAAGGGTTTCTGCACAAGCAGTTGGTCAAGGAGCGGTTCACTTAAACCTTCGGACTTAGCTTCTTTAGGGCCTACGATATCGAAAACTACGATTTCATTCTCACCTTTCTTCAACCAGCATCCCGGTACATAAAGAGTCTGCTGAGGACCGATCTCCCAGATACGGCCTAATGCATAACCGTTCACATAAACCAGTCCTTTGCCCCATGTTTCGAAGTTCAGGAAAGTATCGCTCGGTTTCTTCACCTGGAATTTAGCACGGTAAACACCCGGAATACGTTGTCCGAGACGATCTGTCAATGACTCTATCGGCTGGAACTTCATGCCCTGATAGAATTCATAGGTATCTTCAATGTTGAAAACTTCCCAGTTCTTCAGGTCGCAAACGAAAGGATATCCGTTGATGTCCATAGAAAGTTCTACGTTTTTCGTGATTCCTTTGAAGTCTTTGATGGCACGACCGAAGTTGATGCGACCCATGGCCTCTACCAGAATATCAAGTCTGGAACCTTTGACGCAGGCGGGGAGTACCAATTGCTTTTCACCGTTTCTTCTGTCGAGTTTGCCGATGTATTTCCCGTCTACGAATACCTGTGCATAGTCGTGCGCATCGTTCACTGTGAGGGTAGCGGGCGATTTCAATTCAGGCAGGGTAGTGCGGTAGAGGATGCTTCCGAAGCCCTGGTTGTACTCTTCCATGGTGCGGATGTTTTCATCCTTCTTTGCTGCGGGCAGGTTCTCGAACAATGGTGCCATTTCTGTGAATCTGAAAGCAGGGATGCTGATAGGTTTGATCAGTGCAGGTACTTTCGCCTGTTTCTCACCATCCATGTATTTCGCCATGGCTTCTCTCAGCGCCCAATACTTAGGAGTTGTCTGACCGGATTCACTGATAGGTGCATCATAATCGTAAGACGTCACATCGGGAGCAAAGCCGGGAGAGTTGGCGCCTGCCCAGTGTCCCCAGTTCGTACCTCCATGTGTCATATACAGGCTGAATGAAATGCCTCTCGATAACATATCGTCGATACCTTTGATCATATCAGCGGCAGGACGGGTTTCGTGGTTGGCACCCCATTTGTCGAACCAGCCGCTCCAGAATTCAGAACACATCAGCGGGCTGTTAGGACGAAGTTGTTTCAGTTTGGCAAATTGCTGGTCGACGTTGGCACCTGTACCGAAGTTCATGGTCCAGATCAGATCATCAAGTCCGTTCAAGGTGAAGTTAGAGGCCCAGTCGCATTGGAACAGGGCGATGTCATTTCCGAAGTTGGCACGTACGATGTCTCTGATTTGGGATACATACCCCTTATCTTCTCCGTAAGATCCATATTCGTTTTCTACCTGTACCATGATGATGGGACCGCCATTGGCAATCGTCAGGTCTTTCACTTGCTTGGCTACGGCTTCTTCGAACAGAGCTACACGTTCAATAAAGTAAGGATCGGATTCGCGCAGACGTACATCCTTTTTCTTAAGCAACCACCACGGCAGACCACCCATTTCCCACTCGGCGCAAACATATGGTCCGGGGCGAAGGATGACATACATATCATTTTGCTGGCACAGACGGCAGAACTCGGCCAGGTCGTTTTGCTCCGTAAAGTCATATACGCCGGGTTGCGGTTCGTGAGAGTTCCAGAATACATAGAGGCAAACGGTATTCATACCCAGTGCTTTGCACAACTTGATGCGTTGGTCCCAATATGGTTTCGGGATGCGTGGGTAGTGCAGTTCGGCGGCTTTAACCACAAATGGCTTGCCATTCAGCAGGAAAGTTCCTTTGCCGGCTTCAAAACGACCTTGGTCGGCAAAGCTGTCGAAGTTCCATTTGGCACGCCAGGGAATGGTGATTTTATCACCTTCGAAGGAGAATGGAAGCCATACATAACGTGAGTTTTCCAGGTCTTTCTTATTCCAGCGGTCGAACATGGCAATGTACATGTCTTTCTTGCCCATAACTTTCTGCACGTAAGTGCTTTGAGCATAGAATGTCTTGTCGGCATCTGTTCCGGTACAAGGGTTGCCGATTGTTTTCCATTCACCCATAATGGAGTCTGCTACTGCCAGTTCAGCCTGATTGGGATCCCAACCGGTACAGCCGGAAGAGAGCATGTAGTATTTTCCGTTACGCTTGAAGACGGCGGGAGCTTCGCGGCTTTCCTTAACGAAGTTACGGGTATAGCGTCCGCTTGGTCTTTGATAATCGTCAGTCAATTCGCTGATGTACAGCGTTGCATTGTTCTCTGATGAATAAAAGTGGTAGGCACGGCCATCATCGTCTACGAATACGGTTTGGTCGCGACACATAGCGCCGTTGGGGCGGAAACTGCCCAGATAAGTGAATTCTCCGGTAGGGGAGTCACTGATGGCTACTCCGGCGCATGCCTTGCTGTAGTCGGCACTTTCCACGTGTGCCCACATCACGAATTTCTTGGTTTTGGGGTTATAAATCACCTTCGGACGTTCCAGTACCTTGCTGGTGTGCAGGTCGTGGCCTTGGTCGTCCTTCACTGCGGGAAGCACGATGCCTTCGAACTTCCAGTTCAGCAGATCTTTGGATGAATAGCAGCTCACGCCGGTTACATCCGTGCGGTAACACTCCCATGTGGCCCATTCGGGCAGGATGGTTTTACCTTTTTTGTACTCACCGTACCAGTAGTACGTTCCTTCATGGTAGAGGATACCGCCGCCATGTGCATTGATGGGGTTACCGTCGGTGTCGTTCCATACTTCACCCGGCACGATGGCATTGTTGGTGGTTACTTGTTTTTGGGCTTGCGCTGTAGCAGCTCCAAACAAACAGACAACAACTAATGTCATACTCCAGAAAATGTTTCTCATGATTTGAATGGTTTATTGTTAGTTTACGAATTAATTTCTGTTGCAAAGATAAGAACGACTTATCATTTAATGTTCCACAAATAATTCAATATAGGTAGACAGATGTTTCAATTTAATACGATTTATAATTTATATCTTTGTAGTCAGTAAACGAAATTATAGAAAACATTAACATGAAACACTTACAATGGTTATTGGCAACTGCCTGTATGCTTGCGGTTTGTCTGTCTGTCTCTGCTCAAAGTGGCAAGAAAGTAAAAAGTATCTCGCCTGAAAAATGGGTAAAATCGAAAGTCTGGAGTGAAGGTTTGAAGGCGAAGCCCCATTCTTCTACGAATTTAGCGGAATTCAAAGCGCAGTACGAAGCGAATCCGGAACAATGGAAGGCGGCTTTTCGCTGGTTGGCGTCGCACGACCTGACTACTATCGAGAATGGAAAACATCCAATAGAAGGAACGTCACTTGTGGTTTCTGTTGAAGACAGTAAAAACGATCCGTTGGAGAAACGAACATCCGAGTCACACCGGAAACATATAGATTTGCAGTATGTGGTGAAAGGAACGGAACGTTTTGCATTGCTGGATCATGAATCTTCAAAGGCTAATTGCGAATATAGTGAGAAAAAAGATGTTATTCACTATGATTTTAATCCGGAAAAAACTACCTTTATCGACTCTGTTCCCGGTGAGTTCTTCTTGTTCTTCCCGTCCGACTGGCATATTGCAAAGATAGCTACGGATAAGGAAGATCAGGATATAAGGGTGATCGTGATTAAGTTGGATTATATGTGATACACGCGCGTACCTATATATCTTACATATAAGAAATCACTAAAAAATTACCGGAATATGACCTGCTCCCTACCAACTCCCTGTCAAGTCCGTACCAACTCCGTACCAAGTCCAAGCGTATAGATACGGAGTTGGTACGGACTTGACAGGGAGTTGAATATGTCCGGTAATGGATAAAACTATTATTTGCTTTTCCGGAATGTGATTGCTTTATCGATCAGGAAATAGAAGAATCTGGCAGATATGCTATCACCGGCTACCGTTAATGCTTCCGGGTGGAATTGTACTCCCCAGATAGGTTTCCCTTCAATGTTTTCAATGGCTTCGGGAATACTGTCCGTAGCCCATGCCGTAATTCGGAAACCGGGTGCTACCTGCTTGACGGCCTGATGATGATGGGTATTGGTAAATAGTTGTGTCTCTCCTGTTATCCGTGCCATTTCAGAATCGGGAAGCAAGTTGACTGCATGAGTGGGTACACTACTCGGTTCTTCTTGATTATGTCGCACGGTAGTATCCGGATGTTGGGCTGGAATATCCTGATAGAGTGTGCCACCGAATGCTACATTGATTAATTGTTCGCCCCGGCAGATTCCCAACATGGGTACACCACGTTGCGCTGCAAGGCGGATCAGGGAAATGTCGTAAACATCACGCAGTGAATCTACCTCTCCCAGTTGTTCGATAGGTTCTTCATTATAATAAGAAGGATGTATATCCGCTCCTCCGATTAAAATAATCCCGTCCAGTCGACTGATGATGTCTGCCAGAACTATACTGTCTGTTGTGACAGGTATAAGTATTGGAATGCCTCCGGCTTGTATGACTGATTCGGTATAAGTCGTTCGTGCAGACGAATAGTCGCTGGGATGTGAACAAGATAGGCCGATAAGAGGTCGTTGCTTGTGGGATGAACTTCCGGATTGACATCCGGCAAATGACAGGAGAATAAGCAGTACAATAGATGATAGTAGTTCTTTCATTGTAAGTTTGGGGGTTAATGATTTTGCTGTAAAGTTAAGAAAATCTTTCTGTTAGTAGTGATGTGTTACATAACATAGTTTAGTAACACTATCGATTTATTGCTTTTCTTTTGATAAATTCATAATTTGCGCCTCACTAAAAATTAAGGGTATGCGAAGGCATACTGAGTTATTCATTTTAAATCTTATATATCATGAAAGTATATCAGACG
>OGIA01000710.1_pt1 | contig 32238 bp, 27 predicted proteins | sample 1571671 | NCBI WGS metagenome assembly OGIA01 (sample SAMEA2582027, study PRJEB24529) | metagenome | biome: Human gut stool | place: China | collected 2011
GGCTGTAAGGATTTTTTTACGGAATTTCTAATGCATTCCGCAAGATTTTGACTTTGACTGTTATTCGGGGAATAAAAAATTTGAGTTCCGTAATATTTGCTTTGAGAAAATTTGTTTTGATGAATACTGATTACAATATTGTTTTTGTCTGAATTGAAAATTTCGAGCCGTTTTTTTAAATCGGCAACTTTCCTTGAATGAACCGAATCTTCTCCGTTATCAAGGGATACATCATCTGTTCTTGTTTGAACAACCTTATATCCGAAAATTTTTAATAAATCAGCTGAATTATTTGCTATAGAAAGATTGATGTCCTTTTCAAGCACACCGCTTTCGCTTACTGCTCCCCCGTCTTCACCGCCGTGACCTGCGTCAATTATAATTATCGGTTCTGTTTTGTTTTCGGCCATAACAGATTTTGTCGGATTAAGTCTGAAAAAAACAGATACCATAATAATGCAGAATATTGCAAACAGTATAAAGCAGAGAGCATAAAATGTCGGGATTTTTTTATTCATACAAACACCTCTGCATAAAAATATGCCGAGTGTAGGATTATATATTACTTATTCAGTATATACTACAAAACTTTTTCTGACAAGATTTTTCTTTTGGATTTTTGCATATGACAAAGATGTTGTAATAAAATTTGTTTGGTGGTATAATTATCAAGGATTATGAATTGGAAAAATGAAAGGAAGTTAGTAAAATGGAAAAACCTGGCAGAAATGATCCTTGCTGGTGTGGCAGCGGAAAAAAGTATAAAAAATGTCATATAGATTTTGATGAAAAAATTGAGGAATTTGAGGTTGCGGGTCACATTGTTCCCTCCCATGAAATCTTGAAAAATGCTGAGCAGATTGAAAAAATCAAGGAGAGCGCAAAGATTAATATTGCAGTTCTTGATTATGTTGCAGAGCATATTAAGGCAGGTATCAGCACGGCTGAAATTGATAAGTGGGTGTATGATATCACAACCAAAATGGGCGGTGTTCCGGCTCCCCTTAATTTTGAGGGATTTCCCAAGAGCGTATGTACTTCAATAAACAATGAAGTTTGTCACGGTATTCCGTCGGAAGATGTAATAATCAAAGACGGCGATATAATCAATGTTGATGTTTCAACTAATTTGAACGGATATTTCTCCGATTCTTCAAGAATGTTTTGTATCGGTAATGTAAGCGAAGAAAACAGAAAGCTTGTTGAAGAAACAAAAAATGCAGTTTATGAAGGACTCAAACAGGTTAAGCCTTGGGGCTTTCTCGGAGATATGGGTCAGGCTGTCAATGATTATGTAAAGAGTAAAGGTTACTCTGTTGTTCGTGAAGTAGGAGGTCATGGAATCGGTCTTGAATTTCACGAAGATCCATGGGTAAGTTACATTTCTAAAAAAGGCTCGGAAATGCTTATGGTACCCGGTATGATTTTTACCATTGAACCTATGGTAAACGCAGGAAAACCTGATATTTTCGTTGATGAGGATAACGGCTGGACTATCTATACAGAAGATAACTCAATGTCTGCTCAGTGGGAAATTCAGGTTCTTGTAACTGAGGACGGCTACGAAATTATTGCATACTAAGTAAAAACAAAAGGCATTTGCTTTGAGATTTCTCATTGCAAATGCCTTATTTTTATAAATAAAATTTAATTATTCCTTACCGTCCCAACAATAAGTGCAGAGTTTGCATTTGTCAATTCCGCAGGAATCAAGCATATCGTCAAGCCTGTTAAAACGCAAGGATGTGAACTTGAGTTCTTTACAGATTTCATCAACCATCTGCTCGTATTTTTCAGAATCGGGATTTGTGTATTCCTGAAGAATTTCGTCTGTAACATTGCCGTTCTCAAGTCTTTCAATAACTCGTCTTGTAATAAGATCCATTTCAGATGACGAGCGTGAGAAGTTAAGATACTTACAGCCGTATACAAGCGGAGGACACGCAGGTCTGATATGAACCTCTTTGGCACCGCTTTCAAAAAGATACTCCGTTGTTTCACGAAGCTGTGTGCCTCTTACAATTGAGTCATCAATAAGAAGAAGGCTCTTTCCTCTGATTAAATCCTCAACAGCGAGAAGCTTCATTTTTGCAATAAGATTACGCTGACTCTGTATTGTCGGCATAAATGATCTCGGCCAAGTAGGTGTATATTTAATAAACGGTCTTGAGAACGGAATTCCCGATGCATTTGCATAGCCTACTGCGTGGGCAATGCCTGAATCGGGTACACCTGCAACGATATCAGGCTTTACGGAATCTCTTTCAGCCATTTTTGCACCGCAGTTGTAACGCATTTGCTCAACACTTGTACCCTCATATGAGCTTGCAGGATAGCCGTAGTAAACCCACAGAAAAGTACAGATTTTCATTTTATCACCGGGCTTTTTGAGTGTAATGCAGTTTTGGTCTGTAATTACCGTAATCTCACCCGGCCCGAGTTCTTTATAATCATTGTAGCCGAGGTTTTTGTATGAGAAACATTCAAACGCCACACAAAATGCGTCCTCTTTTTTGCCGATAACAACAGGAGTTCTGCCGTACTTATCTCTTGCGCAATAGATGCCGTTTTTATTCATCAACAGGAGCGAAACAGAGCCGTCAACTTTTTCAAGAGCATAGCTTATGCCGTCAACAAGGTTTTCTTTTTGATTGATGAGAGTTGCAATAAGCTCGGTTGCGTTGATTTCACCGCCACTCATTTCAAGAAAATGTGAACCGCCTTTTTCAAAAATTTCTTCAACAAGTTCATCTGTATTATTGATTTTGCTTACGGTAGTAATTGCATATGTACCGTGATGTGAACGAACTATAAGAGGCTGAGGTTCGTAGTCGGAAATACAGCCGATACCGAATTTGCCTTTCATACTCTGCATATCTTTATCAAATTTAGTTCTGAAAGGTGCATTTTCAATATTGTGGATTGATCTGTCAAATCCTTTTTCTTTGTCATAAACAACCATACCGCCTCTTCTTGTACCAAGGTGTGAATGATAGTCAATTCCAAAGTATAAGTCGAATACGCAGTCCTGTTTTGCTGCAACACCCATAAATCCGCCCATGTTTTTTCTCCTTTAACCTTTTTAATTCTGAATTAAAAGTATTTACAGTTTGCCGTTTTAGATTGTAAATACTGTTTGATTAAAATCAAACACACCAAAATTATAATATTATTTTCGGATTATGTCTATACTTTTGTCGAAAATTTTTGAATTACAGCACAAAAAACAGCAGAAATTTTATCTGCTGTTTAGGTTTATTCGATAAGTCCGTACTTAACTTTAATTCTGTCAAGCTTTTCAAGCATAGGTTCTGCTCCGAAAAACAGAAATATAACAGTTGAAACTGCGTGAACAATATCCATCGGAAAGCCCTGAACATAAAAAGTTATGAGCATATTTAGATTAAATGCAGAATGTGATGTGAGTGCCGAATAAAGGTTCATAAGTCCGCCGTAAATGACCATTGTGGCAATGAAACCGTATATACAGAGCGAAGTCCTTGTTCTGCCCAAAAGACCTTTCTTAAAGAGAATACCGCCAATGAAGCCTATTATCCCTGCCGCAAACATTTGCCACGGCGTCCAAGGACCTTGACCGAACATAAGATTTGAAACAAGCATACTTACAGCACCGACAAGAAATCCCGATTCACCGCCGAATGCTACTCCTGAAATTATCACAATTGCCACAACGGGTTTGAACTGAGGCAACATTGTAAATGCAAGTCGTCCTGCAACTGCTATTGCACATAGAACGGAAATTATGACAAGTTCTCTCGCTTTTGGGTGCCTGCCTTCAAAAACGAGAAAAAACGGAATCATACACTCAATCATAACAAGGAGTGAAATAAAAAGATATTTCTGATCCTGAAGATATGTCATTCCTACAAAAATTGTAACAGGAATTGCAAGCAAAACCATAATTGCCATACTGACGGTTCTTTTACTCAGCTTTGAACTTTTTCTCGGCAGGTCAATCGGTCGTTTTGATTTTGTTCCGAAAGCAATCATAAGCAACGCAACAGATACTCCGATAATTCCCCAGTTGAACCATGTGGGCAAAGTTTTGGCTGAAAAATTCGGAATATATTCCAGATTTATAATCAGACCGAGTATGAACATTACTGCACCAAAAAATCCGAAGATTTTTTTTAAAACAGAAAGCTTTTTATTTTCAGCTTTTTCCTTTTTCAGAGGAATGTTTTCGGTGTCATTTTTAAAAAGGTCAATGTCGGGTGTGTTCCTGTCGATAGAAATATCTCTGCTTTTGCCTGTGCAGGCGTATATGACATCATTTGATGATACCGCGTTATCTATTATGCCTTTTGACATTCGGCTTGCAGAGGTGGAATAAAAGCTGTTTGATGAAAAGAAGTTTCTCGGTGTACCTTCTGACACAACTTCACCGTTAAAAAACATCAGACAGCGGCTTGGATATACAGCACAGAACTCTACATCGTGACTTACCATGAGAACGGTTATGCCGGCTTTATTGAGGTCGTATATAATCTGAGCAAACTCAATCTTGAATTCGGCATCAAGTCCCTTTGTAGGTTCATCAAGCAGAAGAATTTGAGGCCTTATGAGAAGAATTTTTGCAAGAGCCGCTCTTTGCTGTTCACCGCCGGATAAATCATAAGGATGCCGATTGCAGAGGTTTTCAAGTCTGCACAGCTTTACCGCTGCGGTAACCCGTCTTTCTTTTTCCTCCTTGCTGATTTTTCTGCCGTCAAATACTTCGTACAAATCTTCAAGTACAGTTTTTTTCAAAAACAGCGTCTGAGGATTTTGTGGTAATACTGCTACAAGTGTGTCAAAAGAATTTTTGTTAAGCGGAGAGATTTCAACTTTGCCTCTGTATGGCTTGTTAAGTGAACAGATAATTGACAAAGCGGTTGATTTTCCCATTCCGTTACCGCCGAGTATAGCCGCAAATTCCCCCTGATATATTTTTAGTGAAAGACCTTTTAGTACATCTGTACCCGACTTTTCGTACCTGAACCAAATATCATTAAGACTTACTGCTTCTTTATCAGAGTGTTTCAGAATATTTTCGGGTTTGAGCTCATACATTTTATGATTTTGGGTATATTCCGAAAGCCACTTTTTGCCGCTTGGAACAGTTACGGGACAGTCGGTATTGTCATTTTCTGTAACAGCCTGCCATATCTGCATCGGAGCAGGCATAGAAAGAAATGTTTTACTGCCTTTTTCTTTAAGAATTTTCCCGACCTTTTGAGGAGAGTCAAAAGCTGAAATTCCGTTGTTTTCGATGACAAGCACCCTGTCTGAAAGCGGAAGCACCTCATCAAGTCTGTGTTCCGTTATTATTACCGTTGTCCCCAGTTCGTGATTTATGCGTGAAACGCAGTGCAAAAATTCGCTTGCCGCAATCGGATCGAGTTGGCTTGTCGGTTCATCCAAAATGAGAACGGACGGTTGCATTGCCATAATTGAAGCAAGGTTTAAAATTTGCTTTTGTCCGCCCGAAAGCTCAAGAACACTTTTTTCAAAATAATTTTGGATTCCGAAAAATGAAGCTGTTTCGGCAACTCTTTTTCGGATTGTATTGTTGTCATAACCAAGACTTTCAAGTCCGAATGCAAGTTCGTGCCATACCTTATCGGTAACAATCTGATTTTCAGGTGATTGCATAACAAAGCCGATTTTACTGCTTTGCTCCCTGTGAGAAAGGTCTGATATAGGTTTTTCTTCAAAGAATATTTCTCCCGAAAGAACACCGTGCGGTGAAAGATCGGGTTTCAGATGTCTGAGAAGTGTGCTTTTTCCGCAGCCTGACGGACCGCAGACTGTGATAAACTCGCCCTCATTTACGCTGAAAGTAATATCTTTAAGTACATCAATACCGGTTTCGGGGTATCGAAAACTCAGATTTTTGATTGCATATGTTTCCATTTTATCCCCTCTCCTATATTTACCGATAGCGGAATCAACATTAAAAATGTGTAGAATATATAAAAAATAACACTTTGCACCGTAAACAATTCGCCCTTGATTGACGGATAGTATCTGAATTTTATTGCGTTTGTAAAAAGCAAAATCATAAGTACCAATCCTGTAAAAAGGATTGTGCAAAGCATAAATGCGTCTCTTTTGTCAAATTTATAAAGTGAATAGGATGTTCTGCCTTTAAGACCGTGACCTCTGCTTTTCATTGAATCGGCTGTTTCAATTGCGTTTTCAAGTGACCATGTTATCATAATCGAAAGAATTTTTACTGCATTTCTTATTCTTTGAAACAATGTTCCCTCGTTTATATCTCTGCCTATTGTGTGTTGTGCATTACGCACAAGCTTCATTTGTGCCGAAAACCTTGGAACAAAACGCAATGCCATTGAAATCACCAGACTCAATGACGGCATTATTCTGCCAAACAGGAAAACTACCTTGTCGGAAGTGATTATTGCATTGAATGAAGAAAACCATAAAACTGTTGACGAAAGCAAAAATGCACTTGCTATACCGTAAACGATTGATTCGAGGGTTAGTGGGTTATCCCACGGAAAATATGTGAGTATAGTCATTCCTTCATGATTAAAAACAGGATTTACGAGAACTATCAAGAGTATCATAGGCAAAAGAAAAACAAGTGACAATCTCACAGCTTTTTTGCCGTTAAGGTATAAAGCGGTTACAAGCGCACATAAAAAACTGACAGCAAGACAAACAGGGTTCATGATAAACATCGTGAACCCTATTGTAAGTGCAAAAAATATAAAATTGATAAAGGGGTGCATATTTGAAAAAGTATCCTTCATCATTATTCTCCTGTTGCGTATCCTCCGCCGACATCATAGCCTAAGTTACAAGTGTAGCACCAGACCACATCGTCGCCGTTCTTGAGTACATATCGTGAACAGCCGTAGTTTGGAAACCATTCATTGACTTTGTACATCCAGCCCGAAAGAGAACCGCAGTCAAATTCGTAGAGGTTGTTAATTCCTTCAATATAAGCGGAATTATACATAGGAGTCCAGCTCGATTCCATATGAATATTGTTGTCCTTACAAACTTTTACAAGGACATCATATACAGATTCACCCTCTTTGAATTGGACCTTCTGTTTTTTGAGGATTATACCGTCCTTTGGAACGAGTTCTTTTTTTTCCGGATCAAGGGCATCCATATTGTCGAGAATTGTTGAACAGGTGATTGTAAAGGTACAATAAAGATTTGTATCTTTTGTTTCCTGTTCTTCCGGTTCAACCGGCTTTGGCTTTCCCGACGGTACGGGATCGGTTTTGTACTTATCCTGTGTTGTCGGCTGAACATCATTCTTTTTGTTCGGCTTTGAAGAACTGTTTGATGAAGAAGACGGTTTTTTCTTATCCGAAGAACTGTTGCTTGAACTCTGCTCGGATTTTTCACTTTTTTCAACGGCTGAACTGTTACTGTTCTGCGAATTATCCTTACTGTTCTTTTTATCTTCGGAATTTTTTCTGTCCTTTTTATCTTTGTTCGATTTAGTGGAATCGGTAGGATTTTGAGTGTTTTTCTCTGTTGCAGACACAGAAGTTGTTTCTGTGTCTGCATTTGTTGTCGATAGCGAGGAGGCAGTTGATGCAGTTTGAACTTTATTTTCCGATCGGTTGCCGCCTGCAAAAAATGCTACTGTAAGTGCGGCAATACAAACGCATACCGCAATTAAGAGTATTTGATTTTTTTTAACAAACTTTTTTATCTTTTCCATAACCAATTTTTACTTGTGAACTTTAATCAAACGAGCTTAACGATGATTTTCTGAATTTGTGTTGCATCAACAACATTGATAACACCGTCATGATTTACATCAGCTTTGATAAGTGAAACCTTTGAAAGCTGTTCAAGGTTTACAATCTGCTTCTGAACAAGTGTTGCGTCAATTACAGAAACTGTGTTGTCAAGATTAACATCACCTACGGCATAATTTTCTGCAAGTCGGTCAGTCATATTGTAGAGTGAAGTTTTGCCGTTTACAAGACGGTCAAATGAAACAAAAGCATAGAAACCCTGTTCGGTTGCCATCTGATTGTATGTTGTGTCTGTATGACCAAATCCGTTTTCAGCGGAGAAACTCATCATAGCGTCGATGAGTGTGTTGCCGTTTTTGATGAATCTTTCATCATTTGTAGGATCAATTCCAAGGCTTGTAAGTGCAACGAGTACCTGTGCACAGCTTTCGCTGTTTACAGAACCCCATGATGCAAATCCGCCGTTTTCATTCTGTGCGTTTGACATTGCTGTGAGTGCTTTATCAATTGCCTCTTTAACATCGCTGTTTGTTGAGTAGTAAGGAGCAAGTGCCTGAATTGCCATACCTGTCATATCAGGATCTGCAGTTGAGCCGAAAAATGTCCAGCCACCGTTTGCTACCTGTGCATCAAGAATTGTCTGTACGAGCTTTTCTCTTGTTGTGGGATTTGCGGCGTCAGTCTGTGGAATTTCATAATCGCCCGTATCAAGTGCAATGAGTGCAAAGATAGGACCGTTGATACCCTGCTTCTTAACATAATCCATATCTGCAAGCGGTTCAAGAAGGTTATATGATGCAACATCCGTAACATCCTTACCGATTGCCGTAAGGGCAAGAATTACTCTTGAATTGTCTGTTGATTTAGTATTGTGAAGTTTTGCAGAACCTTTTTCTTCAACATACTTTACTGCATTCTGATAGTAACCGTCTGCAATTTCGTCAGTGATTTTACCTGCTCTTGCAAGACCAAGGACTGTCCACTCACCGCCTACTGAAGAAACTGTGGGTGTGTCTTGTGATGCAAGATATTTTGCAACCTCGTCAATCTTGTTTGAAACTGTGTCAGCTGCGGAAGGAGCATATTTAACTGTGAATGTATATACAGTACCGCCTTCACTTGTGTTCATTGACGGCCATGCAGTATCACCGCAACCTATGATAATTTTGTCACCGTCAGAAACACTAACAGTCTGACTTCTCTTGTAAAACGCACTGTCGTCAGAAGGAAGATATTCATTCTTATATTTTCTTGTCTGGAAATTTTTGTTAGTTGCAGTAGGAACTACATTTACATCAGCTGACGGAGTGTCGATTGTGAGTGTGTAGTCTGTAACTGACGGATCAAATTCGCCCGAAAGCTCGGCACCTGTGATCTCAACCGATTTAACAGTTGTATCGTTATTTGCCCATGTACCGCCGATATCCTCGCCGTAACCGTTTGAAGTATACATAATAGCGATTTCATCACCACTCTCAAGTGTGCCGTCTGCTACTGTATAGGATGCATAACCTGAATTTGTGAACCAGTCATTGAGAGTTCCCATCCAACCGCTCATTGTACCGCCGTCAAATGCAGCAAGACCGTTAATTGACGAGATGTAATTGTTCTCAGCACCTTCCTGTGTGTAGCCGTGATTGTTGAGTGCATCAACAACGGCTGACATCATAGTAGTGTCATTATTAATGCTTACCCACTCATCAACGAGAACGCCGTCCCACGGAGCGCCGTTTTCTACTGAGTATGTATCATTTCTGACAATTACTCTTACTTTTCCGTCTTCAACTGCGCTTACTGAAAGTGAAACCGTCATAAGTGACGAAATCATCATTACAGAAAGTACAATTGAGAGGATTTTTTTAAAAGATTTGTTCATAGTGTTTTCCTCCATATTGTATTGTGTATATCGAAAGGCAAAATAAAAAGCCTTCCGTTTTTGGAAGGCACAACAAACAAAACCATACAGGCCAAAAGTCTATATAGATATGGTAGGCTGCACCTCTTCCTTGTCCAAGATTTGCAAAATCCGAGGCATACGGACAGCGACCTGACTTATGGCAATGCCAAATACAGTAATGACTGTTGCTTCGGATTCTCACCGAATTCTCTGTTATCTACTCTGCAAAATGCATTTTGAACCGTAAACCCATATTAAGTTATATACATTTGAAATCTGCATTTAATTATAACACCTGTTTATAGTCGTGTCAATTCCTTAAAATTTTTCTGATATCAGAGTTTATTCAGGTACGATATAAGTTTAGTTTATGGCCGGCTTTTTGTGTAACTCAGTTCTATGAATTGAATATGCTGTTAATAAAAAGTTGAAATCGGTGAATCAGATGAAAGAAAAATGTTCGCTTGACAAGTTACCGCTTGGAGTTACGGGGATTGTATATCGTGTGAACTGTAATGAAAATATCAAAAACAGAATATTTGATTTTGGTATTATGGAGAACAGTTCTGTTATCCCCTTGTTTACAAGTCCGTTCGGTGATCCGTCTGCGTATCTTGTTAAAAATGCCGTTGTGGCACTGAGAAATAACGATTGCAAAGATATCATTGTTACTCCTGAATAAAAGGAGGCTTTTTTATTGTTTTCTACGGATAAATCATCTTTTAATAAAAAGGATGTATCGGATTGCGATTACAAAATTTCTCTTGCCGGTAATCCTAATGTCGGCAAGAGTACAATTTTTAACGAACTGACGGGATTAAGACAGCACACGGGAAACTGGACGGGTAAAACAGTTGAGTTTGCCAGAGGTTGTTGCAAAATCAAAGACGCAAGATTTTGTATTACTGACTTACCCGGATGCTATTCCCTGCTTTCATTTTCGGGTGAAGAGGCGGTAACAAGGGAGTGCCTTATACAAAACCAAAATGACTGCGTTGTAATAGTTGTTGACTGCGGAGTTATTGAAAGAAATCTTTCATTTGCATTGCAGGTGTTATCTGTCACAAAGAATGCTGTTCTTTGTCTTAATCTTTGTGATGAGGCTGAAAAAAACGGTATAAAAATCGACTGTGACGAGTTATCGCTAAATCTTGGAATACCTGTTGTAAAAACCTGTGCAACAGACAAAAAAGGTTTGGATGAATTAAAAAAAGCGATTTATAATGTATGCAGCGGAAAGACAAAATGTTTTAGGGTGGAAAGAAATTTTGAAGGTGTTGATATACTATCCGAAAAAAACTACAAGCAGAATATTGAAAAGCTTTCGCAAATTGGTAACAAAATTTCAAGTGACTGCGTAAAATATGAAAAATCAGAGTTAAATGCTTGTACAAGAAAGCTTGATAAAATACTTACAAGCAAAACCACGGGAATACCGATTATGCTTGCAATGCTTGGTATATTGTTCTGGATAACAGTTGTCGGTGCAAATTATCCGAGCGAATGGTTAAGCAATTTGTTTGGCTTTATAAAAGAGAAGCTGTATATTCTTTTTGATTTTTTACACGCTCCCGATGTTGTAACGGGACTTTTGATTGACGGAGTTTATACAACTCTGTCATGGGTGGTATCTGTAATGCTGCCGCCTATGGCTATATTCTTTCCGTTGTTTTCGCTTGTTGAGGATTCGGGATATTTGCCGAGAATTGCATTTAATCTTGATAGGTATTTTTCAAAGTGCGGTGCTCACGGAAAGCAAAGTCTTGCTATGGCAATGGGTCTTGGCTGTAATGCCTGCGGAGTTACGGGTTGCAGAATCATTGAGTCGCCAAAGGAACGACTGATTGCAATTCTTACAAATAATTTTATGCCGTGTAACGGACGGTTTCCCACAATCATTGCATTACTGCTCATGTTCTTTGCAGGTACGGCATTTACGCTGAGCAGTTCGATTGAGGTAGCGGCATTGTTGATTGGAATAATAGTTTTCTGTGTTTTTATAACACTTGTTATATCTAAGGTACTTTCAGTCACAATATTGAAAGGCGAACAGTCCGGATTTGTGCTTGAACTTCCGCCGTACAGAAAGCCGCAGATTTTAAAAACTATTGTCCGTTCGCTGTTGGACAGAACTTTATTTGTTTTAGGAAGGGCTGTTGCGGTTGCCGCACCGGCAGGTGCGATAATTTGGATTCTTGCAAATGTGGATATAAGCGATGTTTCACTTTTAAAATACTGTACTGATTTTTTAGATCCGTTCGGCAGATTTATCGGGGTTGACGGCGTTATAATAATGGCATTTATACTTGGATTTCCTGCTAATGAAACCGTTATTCCGATTATAATTATGTCATATATGGCAAGCGGTACTCTTGTTGATTATTCAAGCTATGATCAGCTGTTTCAACTTCTCAGCATGAACGGCTGGACGATTACAACGGCTGTATGTACGATTATTCTTTGCATTCTTCATTATCCGTGTTCAACAACCTGTCTGACAATAAAAAAAGAAACAGGCAGCCTTAAATGGACGCTTGTTTCTATGGCTTTGCCTACTGCAATGGGAATTGTGCTTTGTATGATTACAGCAGGTGTTATGAGATTATTTTAAGTCAATAACTTCAAAATCATCGGGAACAAATATATTTCCGTTAAAGACTGTTCTTGCCTCTGAAGTATATGTTCTTTTGCGTGTTTGAAGTGTTTCGTCCTCGGTGTGATACAGGATAAGATTTTTGGCAAAAAGACTCTCTGCAAGTTTTCCTGCATCAAGTGCTGTGCTGTGGAATTTTTCGTAAGGCTTAAAAATATCTTTTTGACTGTAAAGACAAAAAGCTTCACACATAAGATAATCACAGTTTTGAACAAAATTTCTGCATTTTTCATTGAACGGTTCATCACCGAGACAGGCGAGAACTTTTCCTGACGGAAAAACAGCCTTAAATCCGAATTGCTTTGTTTTGTCTGAAAATATATCAAAGCAAGGGAGCCGGATACTGCCGGCATTTTGCTTTTCACCGTCTTTTACTTCATTGATGAAAATTTTTGTATTGATATTTTTGAGAAATTTCGGTGCAAGTGTGTGGTTGCAAATTGCCGTGATTGAATCAACACATTCATCGTGGCAGTAAATATTAAAATTACCGTCATATTTGCCTGAATTCATAAGAGCGCTTATTTGCCTTATTACCCACACGGCACCTAAAATATGATCGGTGTGAGAATGAGTGATAAACATTGTCTTTATGCTGTTCCAAGCTACTCCGGATTTCTTAATTGCGGATAAAATTCCGTTTCCGCCGCCTGCGTCAACAAGAAGACAGTCGTTTTCGGATTTCAGAAGAAAACAGGTATTATAACAGTCGGTAACCATCGCACTTCCTGTGCCGAGCATAATAATTTTTTCGTTCATACAGCACCTCGAAAATACAGGCAGATACAAGAAAAATGTATCTGCCTGAAAATTTTACCGTAATTTTATTCTTCCGCTTCTGCAACCTTCATCATAATGGCGCATTCCATTCTTTTTCTGAAAAGCTCACAGCCGTATTCGTAAATGCCGGTGATTGAGCCTGTTGCATGATAAGCGTTTGCGGCACAACCGCCGCTGCAATAAAGTCTTGCCCAGCAGTCTTTGCAGTCGGGACGGGCGTATGCGTTACAAAGCTTAAATTCGTCCTGAATTTTCGTGTTTGAAACACCGTTAAAGATATCGCCGAGCTTGTACTTTTCATCGCCTACAAATTGATGACAGGGATAGAGGTCGCCCCAAGGTGTTACAGCCATATATTCTGTACCCGAACCGCAACCCGAGATTCTCTTATAAATGCACGGACCGCCTGTAAGGTCAATCATATAATGATAGAAGGTGAGCGGTCTGCCCTCTTTTTCACGTTTGAGCATTTCCTTTGCAAGAATTTCGTACTGTTCAAAAAGGATAGGCAAATCGTCGTATGTAAGTGCATATGGGTCATCGGGAGCACATACAACCGGTTCCATTGAAAGCTCTGTAAATCCCAAATCCGCCATATGGAAAATATCGTTTGTGAAGTCTGTGTTATTATGTGTATAAGTGCCTCTTACATAGTAACCCTTGTTGCCTCTTTTTTTGACAAATTCCTGAAATTTCGGAACGATAATGTCATAACTGCCTTTGCCGTTTACAGTTTTGCGAAGATGGTCATGCACTTCTTTTCTGCCGTCAAGGCTGAGAACTACATTATGACATTCTTTGTTTGCAAATTCAATTACATCGTCATCAACAAGCATACCGTTTGTTGTAAGTGTAAAACGGAAGATTTTGTTGTGTTCCTTTTCAATGCTTCTTGCATAGGCAACAATTTGCTTTACAACGTCAAAATTCATAAGAGGTTCTCCGCCGAAGAAGTCAACCTCAAGGTTTACTCTGCTGCCTGAATTTTCAATGAGAAAGTCAATTGCTCTCTTGCCCACTTCAAAGCTCATCAGCGCTCTCTCGCCGTGGTATTTGCCCTGACTTGCAAAGCAGTATTCGCAGTTAAGGTTACAGGTGTGAGCAATGTGCAGACAAAGCGCTTTGATTACTGTGTTTCTCTTTTTAAAGTCAAATGCTAGGTTTTCGTACTTGTCGTCTGTAAAGAGCTTTCCCTGTTCCTCAAGCTCTTTTACATCATCAATGCAGTCAGAGATTTCTTCTTTTGTAATCTCAGGATTATCTGCATATTTTGAAAGCATTTCGTCGATTATCTGTTCTTTTGTTGCGTTTTTGTACATTGCAATAACATCATAAGCAAGGTCATCGACTGCGTGTACACTGCCGCTGTAAACATCAAGAACTATGTTGTATCCGTTAAGTTTATACTGATGAATCATAATATCTCCGTTAGACAAAAGGAAAGCCGTTAACCCTTTGGGAAAACGGCGATAATCCTTAATAATCAAATTAAAATAGAATTATTTCTCGCTCATGCACTTTTCGCACTGCTGGTTAGCAACGCCGCAAGATGTCTTACACGCTGACTGACATGAAGTCTGGCACTCGCCGCAACCGCCTGTCTTAACGCTCTTCTTGAGGTCACGAGTTTCGATAGTTTTAATTCTCTTCATAATAAATCAAACTCCTTGTTAGATTTTGTTAGTTTAATATTATCACACAGCCATTGATTTGTCAATCTTTTTTAACTACGCTTATGTTGTCCGTCATACCGCCTTTTGTTGACATAATCTCAACCTTGCAGGCTGAAAGATATTCAATGTAATTTATAAGTTCCTTGCTTATAATTTCACCGGGTACGATGAGGGGAATTCCGGGTGGATATGCCCAGATATACTCGGCAGAAGTTCTGAATTCCGAATTTTGAAACGGAATAGTTTCTTTGTTGAATTTGTACAACTCGCAGGCGTTGAAATTTTTGCCTGTGTAGAGATTTTTTAACGGAACACGCTCGGTGTCGGCTTCTTTTGAAAGTTCGCTGTCAATTGAAATCAGAGCGTCTGAAAGCATATCAAAAGCTTTTTCAGTGTCACAAACAGATGTCATGGCAATTACATAGTCCGAATATGCCATTTCGGTTTCAATCTGATAATTATTTCGCAGTATTTCGGCAAGCTTTGTTCCCGAAATATTTGCGTTCGCTGTTGAAATTACAATTTTGCCGATATCATAATCAAAATCAGTATCGCTTTTATCATAAATTTTCAGATATTTTAGATTTTTAAGTTTTTCTCTGACCGTTTTAAGATTGCAACAATATTCATTGAATTTATCTTTGCTGTTTTCGCAGAAATCAAGACATTTTTCGATTGAACTCATTAAAATATATGACGGACTGCTTGTTTCAAATACAGCCAAATTTTCGGCAAGAATTTCAGAAAGCTCGCTGTCATTTGTTATGAGCAATGCAGTTTGAGTTAATGACGGCAAAGTTTTGTGCAGACTCAATACTGCGGCGTCTGCGCCGCAGTTAAGTGCTTCATCGGGAAAACTGTCCGAAAACGGAAAATGCGCTCCGTGAGCTTCGTCAACAAGTAATTTTGCTCCGTGTTTGTGACAGATTTCGGAGATTGACTTTATATCCGAAACAACTCCTTCATATGTAGGCGAAGTTATGATTACAAGTCTGATTTCATCATTGTGTTTTGTAAGTTTATCTTCTATATCGCAAGGTGAAACCGATGTAAGAATATTGTATCTGCTGTCTGTATCGGGAAAAATGTAATCGACATTGAGATTAAACAGTTCTGCTGAATTATATACAGATTTGTGGCAGTTACGAGCCATTAAGATTTTGTCGCCTTGATTTGTCATTGATCGGATTGCAGAAAGTATTCCGCCTGTTGAACCGTTAATCAGAATGAAAGCATTTTTTGCATTGTAAAGCTTTGCAGCCTTTTTCTGAATTTCATCAATAACTCCGTTTGGTGAATGGAGATTGTCAAAATCATGAATTTCGGTTATGTCGATATTATACGGTATTATACCCTCTTCTGTAATGTCCGTTCTTTTGTGTCCGGGCATATGAAAAGGATATATGCCGCTTTTTGAATAATTTTTAAGCTTGTCGTACAGCATATATCCTCCGATATTTTAAATATTTAGTTTGTACCGAACTCAGCGAGTTCAAGTCCCTTGTTGTGTTCAAGCGCCCAGTTTATGCTCCAGTAGCTTGTAAAAAGCAAAAGATGATTGCCTTTAAGATCCTGAATTTTCTTAGTATCGGACGCAAGGTCGAGAGTTTTCGGATCAAGGTCATCGTTTACAATCCAACGGATAAATTCATATGGGAGTGTTTCCATAATGATATCACAGTTGTACTCGTTTTGAAGCCTGTATTTAAGAACATCAAACTGAAGTACGCCTACAACGCCAACGATAACTTCCTCCATACCTGCGTCAAGCTCCTGGAAAATCTGAATTGCACCTTCCTGTGCAATCTGACTTGTACCCTTGATGAACTGTTTGCGCTTCATTGTGTCTTTCTGACGGACAAGTGCAAAGTGTTCGGGAGCAAATGTAGGAATTCCCCTGAACTGTACCTTGTGTCCCGGTGAACAGATTGTGTCACCGATTGAGAAAATGCCCGGATCAAACACACCGATGATGTCGCCCGCATATGCCTCGTCAACAATTTCTCTTTCCTGAGCCATAATCTGCTGTGGCTGTGAAAGACGCATTTTTTTGTTGCCCTGAACATGGAAAACTTCCATATTTTTTTCAAACTTGCCGCTGCAGATGCGCATAAATGCAACTCTGTCACGGTGAGCCTTATTCATGTTTGCCTGAATTTTGAAAACAAATGCAGAGAAAAAGTCTGACATAGGCTCAACCTTTTCATCAACTGTTTCTCTTGGCAGAGGTGGAGTTGTGAGCTGTAAGAACTGTTCAAGGAATGGTTCAACACCAAAGTTTGTAAGAGCCGAACCGAAGAATACAGGAGTAAGCTGACCGTTGCGGACTGCTTCAAGGTCAAATTCATCGCCTGCACCGTCAAGAAGTTCTATTTCATCAAACAAATCCTGCTTATGATAGTAGCCTATTGTATCTTCAAGGGCAGGATCGTCAAGCGTAAGTTCTTTCTTTTCAACTTCTTTCTGACCGTTATTAGCGGTGAAAGCAAGGATTTTCTTAGAATTTCTGTCATACACGCCCTTGAATTCCTTACCTGAACCGATTGGCCAGTTTACGGGATAGGTGTGAATTCCGAGAACATTTTCAATGTCTTCAAGAAGGTCAAAAGAATTTTTTGCATCTCTGTCCATCTTGTTGATGAATGTAATGATAGGAATATTACGCATTACACAGACCTTGAAAAGTTTGATAGTCTGTTTCTCAACACCCTTTGAACCGTCAATTACCATTACGGCAGAGTCTGCCGCCATAAGTGTACGGTAGGTATCTTCCGAGAAATCCTCATGTCCCGGTGTATCAAGAATATTTATGCAATAACCGTTATATTTAAACTGCAAAACCGATGATGTAACAGAAATACCACGCTGTTTTTCAATTTCCATCCAGTCGGACACAGCATGCTTTGCTGTTCTTTTGCCTTTTACCGAACCTGCAAGGTTAATTGCTCCGCCGTAGAGCAAGAGCTTTTCCGTAAGTGTTGTTTTACCCGCATCAGGATGCGAAATAATCGCAAAAGTTCTGCGCTTGCTGATTTCTTCTTTAAATGAACTCATATCTTTCTTCCCTTCGGAGGTTAAGTATATCCACAATTCTATATTTTACTATTTTTGGATGGTATATGTCAATAAAGAATGAAGAAAATGTGAGAAAAATAATTGCTACAAAAACTTGACAAATTTGTAAATATATTGTAATATATTGGTACAGAAGGACTTAATGTGATTTTTCCTATTTTTTCATATACCTTCCAAATCGAGGCAGAAACTTGTGTTTCTGCCTCAAAATCATTTATGAGGTTTTTTATGAGTAATTCTATCGGTCTTTATATTCACATACCGTTTTGTAAGCACAAATGTCCGTATTGCGATTTTTTCAGCGGCAATGCAGATGAAAATGCTTTTGATAATTATGTGATTGAATTAAAAGACAAAATAAAATACTGGTCTGAAAAAGCCAAAAGAGATGTTGCAACCGTATATTTCGGCGGCGGCACGCCGAGTGTTTTGGGTGCAGACAGACTTTGTGATATTCTTGATTTTATCAAGTTTAATTTTAATATTCAAAATAATGCCGAGATTACGGTTGAAGTCAATCCCGACTCTGCCAAAACTATTGATTTTGAAAAAATGTATGCTTGCGGATTTAATCGAATTTCAATGGGAATGCAGACTGCTGTTGAAGATGAATTAAGGCTGCTTGGGAGAATTCACAGCATTGATGATGCAAAGACTTCTGTTGAAAGGGCTAAAAGTGCGGGATTTAATAATATTTCACTTGATTTGATGATGGGAATTCCTAATCAGACAATTGAAAGCCTTGAAAAATCAATCAGTTTCTGTGCCGATTGCAAAGTTACTCATATTTCATCATACATTTTGAAAATTGAGGAGAATACTCCGTTTTATAAGGTGCAAAATAAACTTAAGCTTGCCGATGATGATATGCAGGCCGAAATGTATCTTAAAGCTGTTGAAATGCTTGATTCTCTCGGATACAAGCAATATGAAATTTCTAATTTTGCAAAACAGGGTTATGAAAGCCGACATAATACCAATTACTGGAGATGCGGTGAATATATAGGCATAGGTCCGTCTGCACACTCATTTTTTGAGGGCAAAAGGTTCTTTTATTCGAGAAGCATGGTCGATTTTAATAACAATAAGCTGTCTTTTGAAGGTACGGGCGGAGATGAGGAGGAATTTATTATGCTCTCGCTCAGGCTGAAAAGCGGTCTTAATTATTCTGAATTTGAGGAAAAATTCGGATACACCCTCCCCTCTTACATTATCAAAAAAGCTAAAGAGTATGAAAAATACGGCTATACAAATGTTACGGACAAGTCAATCAGCTTTACACCGAAAGGTTTTCTTGTTTCAAATTCAATAATCAGTGAACTGATATAAAAAACGCTCCGAGAATAAATTCGGAGCGTTAATTTTATGTTATGAATTTGTATGTCAGATTAATACCATGAAGGGTATGAACCGCCGCCGATAAGCGATGTAAGAACACTTGTTGCAAATGTACTTGTGTTAAATGACCACATAGTAAGTTTTGCGCCGATTAAGAATACAATCATAAATGCAACGGCAACGATGAGTGTGAGAATTAAAGTGAATAATGCAGAGTTCTTTGCTTCGGGAACATTAGCTTTTACCTGATTTACAAGTGAAATAACAAGGTAAAGCATAACGATTACGAAGAAGAACAGGAACATATATACGCTGATTAATGCGCAAAGACCTGCCAAAATCCAACCGATTGATGCCGGAATAGATTCAATTGAAAATGTGATGAATGAATCAATAAATGCTTTGGCTGTGTTTTCTTCGGTTTTGTATTTCTTTACATATGCAAAGAGAATAACAGAATAGAAGCCGCTGATAAGGACAGCAGTAACAAGACTTACAAGAAGTGTTTTCGGAAAATCAAGTGCGCTCATAGAAAGCATAAGAAACATATTGCCAAGAATGAGTGCAATAAAGAAAATTGCCGAGAAAAGAGCACCGAGAATGATGTCTTTTTCAGCCTTTGCTGTTTTGATAACAGTTTTGGAATCCTTAAAGAATGAAGTGAACACAACAGGAATGTTCTTTAAAGCCTTAACAAAAGCATTTTCCCCAATGGGTGCTGTGTTGTTTACGGCATAAGGTGACTGCTGTGTCTGAGGGTTTTGCGGCTGTGCATACTGTTGCTGAACAGGGTTCTGAAACTGTGGCTGTTGTGGTTGAACAGGCTGCTGATACTGAGGCTGTGCCTGTGCATTTGCCTGCTGAGCCTGTGCTTGTGCGGCTCTTGACTTTTCGCAGTTGCAAACAGCATTGTCTTCAAGCTGTGCTCCGCAATATTTACAGAATTTCATGGTGATTCCTCCAAGATAAAATAATATGTAACAGGTCTTATAGCTACCTGTTGTTTGTTTATTGAGAAGTGATAACATCAACGCTCACATTATATCACAAATTAAAGCAATAATTCAATATTTCTTACAATTTTTTAATTTTTTACACTATAGAAAATTATATGTTAAAATAATGAAATGATGTACACATAGCAAATAATTACAATAAAACAGCGGCAAAAACTATAAGCTTTAGTTTTTGCCGCTGTGGTTTAGTAATAATACCTTATAAATTTTATATTGTAGTAATCACAGGTTGTGATGTCGTTGGTGTCAATCTCATTTATAAGGATATAATCCTGAGCAACCCCTAAAAGATAGCCTGTTTTTTGAACAATTGTGTTTGCTCCCATGAGAAAATCAACGGTGATTCTTCTTCCGATTTGTGTTCGCATAAAACCGTTGTGATATCTCAGATTTTCGGCTGTTACAGGAAAAGGATATTGATAATCACTCATCGACATTCCGATATTCTGCATTATCGGCGTTGCAACAGTAGCTCCGGGGCTCGCCGTTGTGGCAGGGGTTGCAGGCAAAACAGGTATAGATGTATCTATTTTTTTTAAGTCCTTAATAAACGGTATATTTTGAAGACTTCCGCTGTATTTATTTATATTTTTAGGTTGCTCTTCCGATGTACTACCGCCCTCTTCATATGCTATTTCTGCCTGTTCAAGTGAGGGATTGTCATTTGATTTTTGAACTTTTTCTGTCATATCATTGTGTGCAACAGACGGTGCGCACGGATTGTGTCGCATAATTTCGTCAATCGCAGGAATATAATATCCGATATCCGCTGTGTTTGACGGAGATGAATTGTTGATACAGGCTTTGTTTTTATCAAGTCCGTAAAGATGTTCGGGATTAATCTGATTTGCCATAGGAGTTGTATTAACTGTCATATTTGAAGAATTATCCATTAAGCTATGCTCCTTTATGTTTTGGAATAAGCCTCGGTAGGCGAATAAAAGCAATGATCTCCTACCCTGTTGTAAATTACTCCGTTGTTTGACGGAAAAAATGTTGGGCAGGTATCTGAAAATGGATTAAAATAGAAAATTGAATTTCCGACAGATGAATCGGTATTGCCCGCCAATGCCCAATCGGCAATGTTATAATGAATTTCATCAGGGTGTATATTGTAAACATTCTGAGGATTATATTGTCCTCCGACAGTCGTTTTAAGACAGGTAAATTGATTTGGTTGTTCCATTATGGCACGGAAATCTCCGCCCTTGCTGATTCTTGCAAATTCCCCGTTTGGAACACGGGTTCGGTTTACAATTACCGATGCAACGGCACGCATTCCGTTTTCACCTTCCCCTCCTGCCTCACATTTTAAAAGCCTTGCAAGCAATTCTCTTGTACTCAATGCCACCTTTTTTCACCAACCGTTATTTTATTCAATGATATTTTATGCATAAATTAACTTGTTGTTACAAAGAAAAAGCTTGTGATAAATGTGTTATTCACGCAGACAGAAAATTCTGTTTTATAGTAGCAAATCTGCCGTTAAGGCTTCAGAGAACTTTCCACCGTGTTTAGGATTTATTACAAATCAGAATATTACCAAGTTAGAAAGTAATGAATATCAAAAAGAAGTGGGACTGCAATCATAACAGGATTTTTAGATTATACTTATCAATAAATACAGGGCGTGAAAATAGTTAGCCACTTGTAAATATCATATATTTGAATTTTTCGGATTACCCCCTGACTATTGATATTGAGCAAAAAAAACACCGCAATTCTAACAGAACTACGGTGTTTTTTATGGCGGAGACGGTGGGATTCGAACCCACGACCCTCAGGGGGCATCATGATTTCGAGTTTTGTATCTCGATGGCTGTTTAGTGATTTTCAAAGGCTGCTTTTGGCAGTTAAATATTTGCTCTTAAAGCCTTGATATTAAAGGCTTTTCGGGATTTCCCGACAAATTGCCCGAAAACACAGGAGAGTTCGAATAAATGCTGATTTTTGCGTTTTTTGCAAGAACTGAGGCGTTTTCGCAAGAACTCAGGAAAGAATAGAGGCAAAATAATAAGAAATGGCAATACACAGGTACGCCTACACCGACAAAATATTTTAAGAGGTGTATTGCTATGAACGAAACCGCAATCAACTGGGATTCTGTTCCCGAAATTATAACAAAAGATCAACTTTATAGAATTTGCCATATCAGCAAATCAACGGCGCTGTATTTGCTTAGAAGCGGCAAGATACCGTGCGAATACAACGGCAAGAAAACACGATGTTATAAAATCAAAAAGAAAGATGTTATCAAATATCTTGAAAACCGAAAGGTGTTTCCCGAATGCTATTCCGCCCCGGCAGGATGGTATAGAGGTAATTATTCCATAAAATTGGAAACAAAAATTCCGGAAAGTGCTCTCAAAAATTTGAGGCAATATTATACTGAAATGCTTGCGCAACATCCCGATGTGATGACCGCAACGGAGGTTTTAAAGATTATCGATTACGGCAAAACAACGGTCAATAATTGGTGCAATAAAGGGTACATTAAATCATTTAAAAGGAACAACGCAAACCATATACCGAAAGTCTATTTGATAGAATTCCTATGCTCAAAATATTTTCGTACCATCACACGAAAATCAAAGTGGCATATCGGAACATTGCAACAATTTCCTGTTTGGCTAACGGTAAACGGATTGGACAATAAAAAGTGAATTTTCACTATTCGTTCGTTGTACAAACGCAAATCAAACGAATATAACGATAAATAACGATAATATAATGAAAAACACATTGTTCATCGTAAAAAGTGGCACAGTTGCCGATTATTCGTTGTAACTTTTGGCACGAGCATAAGATTTACAAATTCATAAATCGTACATTCGCAAAAGAAAACCTCTTTTGATACAATTTGAGTATCAAAGGAGGTTTTTACTATGACTGAAACATTATTTGAACAATTCGGCGGTACATATACCAAGCAAGGCGATTATCTGTTGCCAAACTTAATTTTACCGGCTGAAAAAGAAACAGGTAACATCGGCACTTGGGCAACGAGGCATAAACGATATTTGAAACAATATCATAAAGTGCTTTATTACAATTTGCTCACAAGCGGTAAAATGAACAGTTACCTTGCCGATATTGAGCAACAAGCGCAACTACTTTTTCTCCGGCTGGTAAAAGAACTTGCTGAGAAAGAAAATGTAACCGAAGAATTAAAAGCAGATGATATGTTGTTGTGGACACAGAAAATGAACAATATTCGTAGCAGAGTAACAGAAGTTGTAAATAACGAAGTCATCTATATATGAAAGTAATCGTTTGCTTTTCGTTTGATACAACCGAAAATAACGAATACGCCTAACGAATAAATCAGCGCTAACCTTGAATGAAAATTCATTGTCGGCGCTGTTTTTTGCTTTTATATCTATCCCAAAGTATCAGTTTGATAATTTGGGAACTATAAAATGATACTTTTAAGTGTATTTTATTATGCCTTCGTTATTTATTCGCCAAACGAAAGTGAATATTCACTGAATTTTCACTTCATCCATTGACAAAGGGATAAAAATGGGTATAATTATAATTGTAGAACTATAATTTATTTGGAGGAACACCGATATGAATTTTGAAACGGAAAATATTGAATTCAAATCCGGATTCACCGAAGAAATATATAAAGAGGTTATTGCATTTGCAAACACAGACGGCGGCGTTTTGTATATCGGTATTGATAATGACGGAAACGCTGTCGGCTTGAACAATGTTGATGACGAATATACTCGTATTACTAACGGAATTCGTGATGCTATTCTTCCCGATGTTACAATGTTCGTGAAATACACTATTCAGGAAAACAAGGTCGTTCGCATTACAATCAGTGAGGGTACGAATAAACCTTATTACTTGCGCTCAAAAGGATTGAAGCCAAACGGTGTTTATGTCAGACAAGGCACTTCAAGCGTCCAGGCGTCAAGTGAACAAATCCGCCAAATGATTAAGGACAGTGACGGCGACGATTTTGAATCAATGCGTTCCATTGAACAAGAATTGACTTTCACTTCTGCCGCTGCTGCGTTTGAGAGTTATGGCGTTGATTTTTCGGAAGAAAAATACTTGGCTCTCGGTATGATTCATAAAAACGACGGATTGTTTACCAATTTGGCACTGCTTATGTCAGACCAATGTCAGCATTCAATCAAAGTTGCCGTGTTCGGCGATGACGAAAACACTACTTTTAAGGATAATCGAGAATTCAAAGGCTCGATATTTAAGCAAATTGATGAAGCCTTTCGATATATTATGCTTAGCAATCGCACATCTTCTGTTTTCAAAGGCCTTGAACGCATAGATAAATCCGATTACCCCGAAGCTGCTTTGCGTGAGGCGTTGCTCAATTCGGTTGTTCACCGTGATTACAGTTACAGCGGAAGTATTATCATCAACATCAACGATAAGCAGATGGAATTTGTATCTATCGGCGGACTGCTTCCCGGTTTAACGGCTGATGATATTCGTAGCGGTATTTCTCAACCGAGAAACAAAAATCTTGCCGAAGTATTTCACCGCTTGAAGCTTATTGAAGCCTACGGAACCGGCATACGAAGAATTTACAAATTGTATGAAAATTGTTCCGTTCAACCTCGTATTGAGGTAACACATAACACATTCAAAATGATTTTGCCGAATATGAGCGTTGCCGAGCCGTTGGCGGTCGAGACTTATTTAACACCGCAAAAGGAACAAATTCTTGATTATATTTCTAAAAACGGACAAATAACAGAAGCTGAAATTATGGAATTGCTCGGCGTTAAAAGAACAAGAGCTTACACCGTTGCAAAGCAAATGTGCGATGAAAACTTGATTGTTGCAGTCGGCAGAGGCGTGAACAAAAAATATATTGCACAAAACAAGGAGTAGATATGGATAATTCAACAAAAAGAAATTTTGATAAATTGTCTGTTACAAAAGATATTGCTGAGCGTCAAAATATAATTCACAAATTTGAAACAACCGGATTTCTTGACCGTAATGAAGCTATAAATAAGGTAACATCATTACAAATTACTGATGCCGAATTGCTAACTGCAACAAAACTCAAACAAGCCGCAAGCGGAAGTGTCAATCTTTATCAGGCTGATGATAATACTATTATTTCAAATTTGCAATTTCAAGTTGACTTTTTGATTTCAAAACTTGGAAAATTGAATTTGGAGGATAAAAATGAAATATGAGCTTAATGGGGTTAGTACCCCTATCGGTGGCATTTCGTGGAATAAAACCCATTCTGCAAAAGATAAATTTTCTTTTCTACTGCTTTATTTGGAATCAAAAAGAATATTAGTAAACCCTATTGAGATGGAAAAAAAGGAATGGTGTATAGAATCGGTTTTAGAGATAAAAAAGCAACTTGTAGCTATTATAGAAGAAGCAGTTTTTAAGGAAGATGACTTTTATGTTATTCGCAATATGATTGACGCCTGTAATCAGTACTTAGATTCTGTTTCGGTTCTTGATTTGCCAAATATAATATATAAAAGCAATTCAAGAGAGGGTTCGTGGAACGATTTGCAATTTGACAAAGCGATGAAGCAGTTTAGAAAGTCATTTAAGCAAGAAATCGAGCTGATAGAAAATCGGTATCATCTTTCTTTCAACAAGAATATACCAAATGAGTTTTAGGAGAAAAATATGAGCACTAACATATCAAAGCAAAAGCGTGAGGATTTACTTGCTAAAATCAAGGAAATTCGCACTTTTATATCCAATGCGCCGCAGGACGAAAACACAGGCAATCTGCTTTCTTATCTTTCTGATTTAGAGAAAGATGTAAACGGCAAGAAATACGGACTTGTATTCGAGGAACACCGTGAGGAAATTGACGAGGTGCTTGATACCCATACGCCAGTACTGACTGAAGATAAAGACTTGTTCATTGATAATGGCGGACAGATGAATTTTCTCATTGAGGGAGACAATCTTGCTTCGCTTAAATTGCTTGAAAAGACACATAAGGGTAAAATTGACCTCATCTACATAGATCCGCCGTATAATACGGGTGCGGCAAATTGGATATACGATAACGATTATGTGGATGGTAACGATTTGTTTAAGCATAGTAAGTGGCTTAGTATGATGCAATCAAGATTAGAAATTGCTAAAAGATTACTTACACCAAAAGGAGTAATGATTTGCGCTATTGATGAAAACGAAAGTGCAACTTTGAGACTCTTATTGGATAACATCTTCGGTACTGACTACGAATACGACTGTATAACAATTATTCATAATCCAAGAGGAATACAAGGGAAAAACTTCTCATATACAAATGAATTTGCTTATTTTGTAATTCCAAAAGGAGACAAAATTATTGGCGAACGAAAACTATCGAGAGATGAGGTGTATTGGTCACCATTACGAAACTGGGGTAGCGAATCGTTGAGATCCGATGCTCGAAACTGTTTTTATCCAATTATCGTTGATGGCGAAAAAATTGTCGGTTTTGGAGATGTATCACCCGAAAATTACCATCCGAAAAAGAATGTTGTCCTTGAAGATGGAAAGATAGCAATATACCCTATTGATTCTAAAGGTGTAGAAAGAAAATGGCGATATGCCCGTCAAACCGTTGAAAGTATAAATCAATATCTCGCTGTAAAAAAGACTCGTGAAATATATGATATTGAAATTGGCAAAACATTTGGCACTTATAAAACGGTGTGGTCAGACCCAAAGTATGATGCAAACGGCTATGGAAAACGATTATTAAACTCTTTGTTACCTAATTGCGAATTCGACTTCCCAAAATCACTTTGGAATGTTTATGATTGTTTATATTCTGTCGTTGCACAGAATATAAATGCTTGCATTCTTGATTTCTTTGCTGGATCTGGCACAACGGGACATGCGGTAATGAAATTAAACGAAGAAGACAATGGAAATCGCCACTTTATTCTCTGCACCAATAACGAAAATAATATTTGCCATGATGTTACCTACGAACGCATTAAGCGTGTCATCGACAAAGAAAATTATGCGGCAAGTTTGAAATACTACAAGGTAGATTATATTCCGATTTCAGACCGTATGTATTATGAATACGCCGATGAGCTGCTTTTGCATATCCGTGAGCTTGTTGAACTTGAAAACGGTGTAAATTTCACGGGCAACAATAAAATCGGAATTGTGCTTACTGAGGAAGAACTCGATGACTTTATTTCGCAACTTGAAAACAATACCAAATATCAAAAGTTGTACTTAGGTCACGATATTTTAATGGATTCACAACAGGCACAGATATTGAAAAACAGAAAGATTTCAATAAATATTATTCCAGATTACTATTACAAGGAATTGGAGGGCTAAAAAATGAATATTACCCTTGCAAATTTTCAGATAAAGGCTATTGCTGACTTAACTGCTGCAATGGAACAACCCAACAGAGATATTATACTCAAAAGTTGTACGGGCAGCGGAAAAACTATTATTCTAACGAGTTTTATGGATGAGTATTTTAAAAGCAATCATAAAACTGTGTTTATTTGGCTTACTCCCGGCAAGGGCAACCTTGAGGAACAAAGTAAAGAAAAAATGGATAGATATATCCACGGAAGCCAAACAAAATTGCTATCAGATATTATGACTTCCGGCTTTGAAGAAAATGATGCCTGCTTTATTAACTGGGAAAAATTGACCAAGAAAGGCAATAATGCATTAAAAGACAGCGAACGCACTAATTTTATAGAACATATACGAAATGCACTTGATGATGGTTTAACCTTTAAAATTATTGTCGATGAGTCTCATCAAAACGACACAATTAAAGCAGATGATATTATTGAACTTTTTCGTTCAGATAAGATTATTCGCTGCTCTGCTACGCCTAAAAACTATAAAAACGCTATTTTGATTGATATTCCCGAAGAAGATGTTATAGCGGAAGGGTTAATTAAAAAGTTACTTATTATTAACGAAAATTTTGAGCAGCATATAAATGTTGATGATCAAATTACATATTTACTAGATAAAGCAATAAACAAACAACGTGAATTGTGCTCTGAATATGCAAAACAAAAAGCAGAAATCAATCCGCTTATCATCGTACAAATTCCGAATAAGTCTGACGCCTTACTCGATAGAGTTGAGGAATATTTTGAGAGTAAAGGTATTACTTACGAAAACAATTTACTTGCCGTATGGCTTTCTGACAAGAAGCAAAATCTCGAAGATATAGAAGAACCCAACGCAGAGCCTATTGCAGTTATTATTAAGCAAGCGGTCGCAACCGGATGGGATTGTCCGAGAGCACAAATTCTTGTTAAACTTCGTGATAATATGAGTGAGACTTTTGAGATTCAGACAATCGGACGCATTCGCCGTATGCCTGAAGCAAAGCATTATGAAAATGACTTGCTTGATAGTTGCTATTTGTACACATTAGATGAAAAATTTACAGAGAGTGTAAAACTGAGTTTGGGAAAAGGTGCTCTTGACGCATACAAGGTGTTTTTAAAGCCGGAGCATCGTTCATTTACAATCATCAGTGAATACAAGACAGATATACCATATCCACGTGATGCAAAACTATCACTAAAAGTAATACACCAGTATTTTGAAAAGAAATATCATATTACAAATGATACGGTCAAAAACAGAACATTGTTAGAGGCACACGGTTATTCTTTCTCTGAGGATATTATCGATTTTACAAAGTCAGGTTCAGTGAACACTCTATCAAAAGAAAATATAACCGGATTAAATGATATTTCTATACACGAGCCGTTAAATACACATAAGCACGGCAAAGAATATCATCATTGTGTTGCGGAAATAGGATATAAAGTGAATTTGGATTACAATAGTACCAACACAATTATGCGCAAATTATTCCTTAACGGATTGCGCTGCGATTCTAAAATTCTAAAAGTTGAAACAAGGGAACTATATTCATTTATAATCAATAATGAACGCTTACTGGTTGAAGATGTTCGTGACGCTATGGCAGATGAAACACTGCAACTAACCTTGTCAATTCCAAAAACAACAGAAAAACCAATTGGATTTCCGTTGGAAATGATTTTCACCTATGATGGGACATCAAAATCGCAAACAGAATTTACAAAAAATGTGTATAAAGGATATCTTTCTTCTGCGGAAAATCGCTCTTTGCCGGAAAAACTTTTTGAACGATATTGTGAAAGCAGTAAAAATATTCAATGGTTTTATAAAAACGGAGACAAAGGAATTGAATATTTTTCTATTGTTTATACGGATAACTTCGGAAAACAAAAATCGTTTTATCCCGATTATATTGTTGGAACAAACGATGGCAAGGTATGGATAATCGAAACAAAAGGCGGATTTACGAAATCCGGTGATAGTGAAGATATTGATAAATATACAGCAAAAAAATTTGGCGTATTAAAAAAATATACCGATAAGTATAATCTGTTTGGCGGCATAGTCAGACAAGATAAACAAAGTGGTGAACTTTGTATTTGTACGGAAACATATTCCGATGATATAAAAAGCGATAGTTGGAAGTTGTTGTCTGATGTGTTATGAAGGGGTAATTAAAAATGAATAGCCAAGAGCAAAAGAAAAATGTTCCAATTTACTTTTATTATCTTGCTATATCAAAGCAAAAAGATAGCAACGACTCTTCTGTTTATGATATACAACAAATAGTCGCGGCATTTTCAGATTTACTGTCTTATATTACTCAAAAAAGTCTAAACGACAGAAAAAAAGATATTACAAGTTCTGAAAAAGTTGTGTGGCTTGATTCGTTTGAAGATTTGAAAAACGGAAATTATAATGTGATTTTTAAGTCAGCAAAATATAATCACGTTAGAAACGAAATTGATACCGAAACAATGACAGAACTCGGCACACGCAAACGTCAAAAAGACGGAGATGAAGAAAAAACACATTTATGTGTACGTCTTACAAAAGGGCAGCATCGCTTTCTTGCCGTTCACGAGAGCAATCACTATGGAATATCAATAAATTGTATTATTGACTATCTAAACACTCAATTTGAAAATTATAATGAGGATAGTGATGATAAATACCATTATGAGCTGTCATACGAAATTATGCCAGGAGATGATTTTATAGCATCACTAAAAGACGCCAAAACGACATCCGCACTTAAATTAACGGTCAGCAAAGATGTTATAAAAGATGATTTTATGCAATTTGCTAATCGAGATGAAATAGATGATGAAGTTGAAATTTGGATTAAACGACCTAAAGGAGTTAAAAAATTCCCAGATAATCTTATTAAAGCATATTATGATGATTTGCAAAGTAACAATAGGATAAAGAAGATTTCGGTTAAAGGAACAAAGGCGTCCGGGCAGTTTGAAGTCGATACAGACCTTATGAAAATGAAACATTACTTATCAGTTTGTTCAGAAATTGTAACGAATGAAGTAAATAGTGTTGATTTTTTTGTAAAAGCACAGGAGTTTATAGAGGAAATGAGGAACAAAAAATGAAAAATATAATATTTGTTCCAATTAAAGACTACTTCGCATCAAGAAAGAAGCTCTATAACAAGTTTATTATTCCGCTTATAATTGCAATAGTATCATTACTATTTGCTATATTTTCCAATATCGGCAATTCAGAAAAAATTCTATTAACCTTTTCTGAATTTATAGATACACAAATAAATATTGTAGCAATTCTAATTTCTTTTTCCATAGCAATCATTACGATTTTAGTATCTGCGGACAATAAAAATATACAATGCTTGAAAGAAACTGACTCAAACAAGAAACAATATAAGCCGGTTGACGGAAAGCAATTGTCTCTGTTTCAGATATTGCTTTCCAATATTGCTTACAATGCTATTGTTGAAATCATATATTTAGTCGTACTTATTGCAATTTCGCTATTAAGAAATCTCTTGCCGATTGAAACATTAAAATATATCACAGCTGTTTGTATATTTATAATATTACACATTTTATTTGTATTGCTTGAGTCGGTTGCTCAAATGTATCTAACTTTTTGGGCAAATAAAAAATAATAAATGAAGGCAAGGAGTAATATTCTCCCTGCCTTCATTTTCATTAAACACAAATCTTTATTAGTTGGTCGCATCTAAAGCATCTATGTTTTTACAAATTTTAACCTTGTTATTTCTTCTTCCTATTCGGGAAACTCCCTTCAAGCCAATTTTCAAATTCGGCGAGGGTGATTTTGCCGTCGGTGCATTCGTCACGTTTAGTCATTGCCCGATACTTCCACTTCTTGAAATCCGGCTCTTTAATTTGTCTAACACGGACACGGGCGGCGTAGCGTTTATAATATTTCTGATACAGCGGAATGGCGACATTGTCCGCCATTTTCTTTTTGTAGTTTTCCTGTGCCGCTAAGTCCTGACAGTTGCGAGTTTCGCCCTCAGCAATACGGTCGCAGTAGTTGGTGTCGTAGTTGCCTTTCATAATGAAATACTTGCCGCAACGCTTGCACTTTCTGAAACGAACATTGTGTTCGAGCATTTTGGTGAATTCAATTTCAAGAATTTCGGCGACTGAACCGAACACATATTGACGACTGATGAAATGAGGCATATTTATTAAAGTCACAACCTTTTCGGGAGTCGTTCCGAATTTTTCGGCAAGTGCCTTGTGTGCTTCGTTTGGTACAAGACTTAAATGAAATCTTGCTTTAAGTTCTTCGCTGTCCATACCGTACGGCATTTCTTTTCCGCTCATAGTGTTTGAAAACGCCACTTCTTCCGTCCTCTCTAAAAACGGGGACAACTCTTTAAGCGAACGGTAAATGTAGAACCTTTCCGATGGCAGTCTATTTGCCAATGCTTCGGGGTAATAATCTTCATCAAAACAAAACTCAATCATCTCAAGATATTCCTGTTGGAGCCTTAAAAGATAATTGCCGTACCAAATCGTTTGTCCCTTTTTATCGCTTCCTTTTTTGAAAATTGGAGGGCAGATAGCGGAATACAGCGAGGCATAGGCAATGTCTTCAATGTTGCTTATTGTTTCGGCATATTGGTAATATTCTTCGATTCTCTCTTGTAATCTGCTGTAAATTTTCTCCGGTTCATCTTTATGAATCGGGGCTTTTT
>OGIA01000757.1_pt1 | contig 30419 bp, 24 predicted proteins | sample 1571671 | NCBI WGS metagenome assembly OGIA01 (sample SAMEA2582027, study PRJEB24529) | metagenome | biome: Human gut stool | place: China | collected 2011
AAACAAGAAAAACGCTTCTGGAGTGCTGACCCAAAGCGTTTTGTCTACAGTCTGAAGCGACCGGAGAAATATTCTCCGGTCGTCTCGCGGTTCCATCTATGATAAAAATGTTTGGTTTTTACGAAAGAAATAATCAAAAAATTTATCTTTTAATTCCGAATATTTTCCATGAGGGATCGGAATCTGTATGCCATCTGTCATGGTGATGGTCTTACTGGAAATATTCTGCACATAATCCATATTGATGAGATAGGATCTGTGGCAGCGGACAAATTGTTCGTAATCTTTCAACTGTTCGCACAGATCATCCAATCTGCCGATACTGTCCAGTACTTCTCCGTCCTTACGGTGGAACAAAAGTGTCCGTCCCATCACCTCACAATATTGCAGTCTATCAAGATCCAGTCTGGTGATTCCGGTTCTGCTGCGCAGGATCAAGCTGTTTTCCTTATCTTTGTGGCATTCCGAAAGTACAGAATCCATCAGGCGGTAAAAACTTTCCTGCCAGATAGGCTTCAACTGGTAGAAATAAGCGCCTACCGAATAAGAATCCACAGCATACTCTGCCGAAGATGTCAGATAGATAATCTTTACCGAAGTATCATACTGCCGGATTTCCATGGCCGTACTGATACCGTTCTGCGCAGGCATCAGCACATCCAGAAAAATAATATCCAGCCTCGTTCCTCTCTCCACTTCCGTCAGCAGCTCCAGCGGACTGTTAAATGAAGCATACATAATATTCTGATTCCGTTCTACCCGATACTTGTCCATCAGCGCACCAAGTTCTCTCAGTACCGACAGATCATCATCACAAAATGCTATTTTTATCATAGGTTTTCTTTCTCAGTTTCCAAACTCATTTGTAATTTCCATGACAATTATACGCACACTTGAATCTTTCAGTCAAACAATATTTCTTCCACTGTTACGAATTGGAATCCACGTTTCTGCAAAACATCCACCACTTCCAGTGCAGCAGTCACAGAAGTATCATAATAATCGTGCATTAAAATAATATCACCGTCTCCGGCATTTTCCACCACTTTTGCCGCAATACACTCTGCATTGTGGGAGCACCAGTCCAGTGGATCAATATTCCACAGCACCGGGAACATATTTAATTCTTTTTCAAAACTTTTGTCCCAGCTTCCATAGGGCGGACGAACGAAGCTCACCTTTTCCCCGGTAATATTTTCCAGGATCTCATTGGTCTTTACCAGTTCCTCCCGGAACGTTTCCCTGTTCCCGGAGGTGAGTTGGATATGACTGTACGTATGGTTTCCGATCAGATGTCCTTCCTCCTGTTCTCTCCGGATAATATTGGGATAATTCTGCGCATTCTCCCCGGTCACAAAAAAAGTCGCCACCACATTTCGTTCTTTTAAACCATCCAAAAGCTGTTCTGTATACCTCGGATGCGGACCGTCATCAAACGTCAGCGCAATCTTTTTCGCCACATCTTCCTCTCCGGCGATCTTCCCGGTCGATACTTCCTGCGAAGCAGGTGCTGTAGTATCCTGCCGTTTTCCTCCGGCCCACAGACATAACATTCCCATGATCATATCAAAGACCAGAATTCCAACCAGCGTTTTTTTCATTTTCATCCATCCGTTTACTGCTTTCACAGAAAATATATGCATCCGGACAACCGGCAATTCCTGGCAGCAAAAAAGGAACTTCGGAGCACAAAACTCCAAAGTTCCTTTCTGTTCTATGTCTGTTCTATGTCTGTCATCAAATCTTGAATACAGAAATCTCGTTCTTGAGGCCTTCCATATTCTCATCCAGTGCACTTGCCGTATCGCTCAGCTTCTCTACATGCGCAAGCAACTTATTAGCCACATCATTAACAGTCTCGGCACTTCCCGCAGTCTCTTCGATGATATCCGAAATATTCTTCACTGCTGCTACCGCTGCACTACGTTCGCCATCAGCCTTTTCTGTACTTGCTGCAATATCCTTCAATCCCTCGATCAGCTGTCCCATGCGAGCCTGCATCTCACGGAATACTGCAATTACCTCGTCCACTGCCTTGGTCTGAAGCTCTACCATCGCCTGTGCCTGGCTTGCGCTGTCTACACTGTTCTGCGTCTGTGCAGTAATGTTCGCAACATTATTGCTGATCTCACCGGCTGCCTTGGCGGAATCATCTGCCAGCTTGCGGATCTCTTCCGCTACCACAGCGAAACCTCTTCCGGCCTCTCCCGCTCTGGCTGCCTCAATGGAAGCATTCAGGGACAGCAGATTGGTCTGCTCCGTGATCTCCGTGATCGTACCGACAAAGCTGTTGATGATCGCGGATTCCTTACGAAGAGATTCGATACTGTCACTTACCTTTGCAGTCATCTTGGTCGTCTCACCGGCTCTGTCACCCAGTACCTGTACGATCTCCATTCCTTTGTTGATCATACCCTCGGTCTCATCCACCAGTTTCTCAACACGTTCTACCACGCGGCTTACTTCCTGCATTTCATTGGAGAGGACATCTGTCTTCTCCACACATTCCTGTGCGTGTCTGGACTGTTCTTCCATGCCTTCGTTGATCTCTCCGATGGCTCTGGTAATATCCTGGGAATACTCATGGATCAATTCGGAAGCCTGTCCTACATTCTGTGCGGATACTTCCAGTTCTCCGGTAGCATTGCTTACCTGATTTACCAGCTTCTTGGTATTCGTGATCATATTGGTCGCAGAGCCTGCCAGATCCTGGAACTCATCGTGGCCCTTGGCAGATACCGTCACGGTCAGATCGCCCTGTGCCACATCACCGAACTTTCTGGAGATGCGTTTCATGTTGTTCTCAATACCGGCGGTAATAAAGATACCCACGATCACCACGATCACACATGCCAGGAGCACCAGTCCAATGGTCATATTACGGATCTCCATAGCCTGGCTGGTCACCACACGCATAGGCACCAGTGCACAGGTGGTAAAGTCCACTTCCGCACTGCGGCTATAGATAAAGAGGTATTTTTCACCACGGAACTCCACTTCCGCAGTGCCGGAATCCGCTACTGCCTGATCCATTACTCCATGATAAAATTCCTGATCGACGAATACTTTCTCATCCTCAGCCAGAGTACTCTCTTCACCGTCTTCCAGCTGCTCCACTACCAGTTCTCTTCCACCCGGAGTGATAAATCCGATGATACTGTCATCACCGATATCAATCTCCTTCAAAAAGTTTGTAATAGCCAAAGGCTTCATATCAATAACAACGCAGGCATTGTTAGACTGGCTCATCATCTGGAAAGACAATATGTAGTCCTGCTGTGTCTCTTTTACCTTTTCATCTAACACCGGATGACTGTCGATCCACTGTGGGATGCTTCTTCTGCCTTCGCCAGAAGATACCGACTCCTTATATTCATCCAGGAATCCATCCACACCGGAAGAAAGCTTAGTAGACAAAAGTCCCACACCTTCCTTGGGAATAATGTGCATATGACTGATGAACGGATTCGACGTCTGCACCGATAAAAGATTCGACTTCGTAGCTGTCAGGAAGTTCAGCTTGTCTACCGGATTGTCCTCGAACATTCCCAGGAAATATTTCCGAAGATCATCGTCATACGCATACTTTAAACCCTCGGAACGGATAAAATCACAGGTCATATCCAAATATTCCGTTGCCATGCGCACAGTCTGTAACGTGGAATCTGTATATTTCTCACTTAAGCCTTCCGCAGACTTCTGGTATGCCGAAATGCCGATAATGATCATGAACACGATCGGCACCAGGAAACATACTACGATCTTATTGCGTATACTGAACAGTTTGGAGCTTTTCCCACTCCTGCCGGATGTCTTCTTCGGTGTCTTTGTCTTTACAGCCTTCTCCTTCGGTACTTTTGTTACCTTTTTCTCAGGTTTTGGCTTCTTTTTGGAAGCTTTCTCTTTTTTCCCCGCAAAAAGAGATTTTTTTGTTTTCTCAACATTCGTACTCATACAATATCCTCCGGTACATGTAATCATATTAAGAAGTATACCATAATTTTTGCTATAATAAAACAACATTTTATGCGTTTTGTTATATTTTTTTGCGCAATTTTAACAAAAATCCATCTTTTTTAAGAATGTTTCTGTGAATTTTACCTGCTCCGCCAGATTCAATATCTGAATCTGTAATTCGTGCCATCTGCGCAGATCATCCCATGCTCGCAGCTGTCCGGTCAGCATCCTGTTTCCCACCAGTGCAGCACCACTAAGTGCCGTGTTGCCGCCGGTCACGGTACGATCTGTAAGTTCCTTCGGAAGCAGTCCGATGGCTGTAGCTGCCTTCGGATCCAGGTAATAGCCAAAGCCTCCTGCCAGCACTACCTTGGAAATATCCGAAAGTCTGATTCCATAGCTTTCCGTCAGGATCTCTATGCCTGCGGCAATGGCTCCCTTCGCCAGTTGTACCGCACGCACGGCTTCTTTCGTGACAAGTACATCTCCGATACGGATCCCCTTCGTAAAATAGGGTTCCTTTAACAGTCCCTGCCGATCCATCAATCCCTCTTCCAGAAGCTTTTGTAACAATTTCACCATATCCGCGCCCCAGATACCACGGTTTGCCCCGCCCTCGAAGGCAGGTCCGGCCGCCGTGGCACAGGCATACAGCTTCTGTCTATTACCCAGCGCCATCTCACCGTTGGTACCCAGATCGATGAGCAGCATGGGCTCCTCCTGCTCCAACATTTGACAGGCCAGTATTCCTGCTGTGATGTCCCCGCCGACAAAAGCAGACAATCCGGGAATGATATGACAGGAAATGCCTGCGATCTGCGTGTCCACAGCTCCGCAATGACTTACCTGAAAAGGTGCCCTGCCCAGCTCTGCCGGATCCCAGCCCATCAGCAGATAGGTCATAGTGGTATTCGCCGCAATGACCATCTGTATAGACTCCTTCTCCTGCAGCTTTTTGGAAAAACGCTGCGCTCCCTTTTCAATGAGGTCCAGGACTTTTTTCTGCATATCCGCTGCTTTCCCCGGATCCCTTGCCGCCTCTATCCGTGAGAGTACATCGGCGCCGTAGCTGACCTGTGGATTCACACTCGGAAAACTGTCCACTACTTTACCGTCTGCATCATAGAGCTGCATAGCAATGGTAGTCGTTCCGATATCCACTGTCATCAGCCGGATACCTTCCGTATTCTGCAATGATAACGGAGGAAGCTCCAGCTTTTCCGTCACCACCTGCATCCCCCGGATCACTCCGGGACATCTGCCGCAGCCGGTGCAGATCAGACATCTGGTTCCCTTTTTTCCTGTAAAACTGCTGGTTGTATTATACAAACTGATTCCTCTCTTCATTGTAATGATAATCGATGGATGCCAGCTTATCCCTGATCTCGTGTTCATTCACATCAAGATCATCGCAGAGCTGCTCCAGGCTTCCGTAGTAGTCACGGAGTTTCAGATTGATAAAGCTTAATAACATGACCGGATCCTGTGGTATCATAAAAAAACCTCACTTTTCATATATTATTACTATACATCTTAAACGAAAAAAGCGAAAATGACAAGTCTGCCACTTTCGCTTTTTATATTAGTATTTATTTATTTTTAGAGCCTTTCTCACATTTGGCGGAAAGCTTGTCATCCTCTACAGTAATGACGATAGTATCGCCCTCCTCCACCTGGTCTGCCAGGATCATCTTGGCAGCCAGGGTCTCCACATACTTCTGAATATAACGTTTCAGAGGTCGTGCACCATAGACCGGATCATATGCGTTATCCACGATGTACTGCATAGCCTCGTCCGACAGACGGATTGTCAACTGCTTATCCTCCAGACGCTTATTCAGATCGGCAATGATCAAATGAATAATGCCGCCGATATTATCCTTGGTCAGAGGCTTGAACAGGATTGTCTCATCCAGACGGTTCAGAAATTCCGGACGGAAATGTGCACGCAGGTCGTTCATGACTGCTGCCTCTGCCTCCGGCTTGATGGTGCCGTCTTCGTTAATGCCGTCCAGCAGGTAGCTTGCACCGATGTTGGAGGTCATGATCAGTATGGTATTCTTGAAGTCTACAGTACGACCCTGAGAATCGGTGATACGACCATCATCCAGTACCTGTAACAGTACATTGAATACATCCGGATGTGCCTTTTCGATCTCATCAAACAATACCACGCTGTAAGGTTTTCTCCGGACAGCTTCGGTCAGCTGACCACCCTCTTCGTATCCTACATATCCGGGAGGCGCACCGATCAGACGGGAGACAGAATATTTCTCCATGTATTCACTCATATCGATACGGACCATGTTGTTCTCGTCGTCAAACAGTGCTGCTGCCAGGCTCTTCGCCAGCTCCGTCTTACCTACACCGGTAGGTCCTAAGAACAGGAAAGAACCTATGGGCTTGCTGGGATCCTTGATCCCGGCTTTGGAACGGATGATGGCTTCCGTAACCTTGGTCACGCCTTCGTCCTGTCCAACTACACGTTTGTGCAGTTCTTCGTCGAGGTGAAGGGTCTTGTTACGCTCCGTTTCCGTCAATTTTGCCACCGGAATTCCTGTCCATCTGGAAACAATCGTAGCAATCTCGGCTTCCGTTACTTTTTCATGGATCAGAGTACGATCAGAATCTTTTACTCTTGCTTCTTCTTGCTCCAGACGCTTGATCTTCTCCGGCAAAATACTGTTCTGAATCTCACTATATCTTGCATAATCCTGATTACGATCGGCGATTTGGAGTTCATCCTTTAACTGATCGATTTCTTTTCGCATATCTGACAGTCTTGCTGCGGAAGCCTTTTCATTTTCCCATTGCGCTTTCTTAGGTTTTAGTGCCTCCTGTTTATCCGCTAATTCCTTTTTCAGTTCTGCGATTCTATCGTTGTTCTTAACATCTTCATCCTCTTCCAAACCTTCAATCTGGTTTTTCAGAATAGCAATGTCATGCTCCATCTCCTCAATATCCGCAGGTGTGGTATCCATTTCCGTCTTCACCATTGCACAGGCTTCATCCACTAGATCAATTGCCTTATCGGGAAGGAATCGTTCCGTAATATATCGCTTAGATAATTCAGCTGCACTCTCTAATGCATTGAATGTTATCTGCACATTATGGTAATTTTCATATTTAGGCTGTAAACCACGTAATATATTAATAGTCTCCTTTACGGAAGGTTCCTCTACCATAACGGGTTGGAATCTTCTTTCAAGTGCCGGATCCTTTTCAATATATTGTCTGTATTCATCCAAAGTAGTTGCACCTATGCAATGTAACTCACCACGAGCCAACATAGGTTTCAACATATTGCTGGCATCCAGTGCGCCATCCGTCTTACCGGCTCCTACAATGGTATGCAACTCATCAATGAACAGAATAATCTGTCCATCACTGTTCTTCACATCATTCAGAACAGCTTTCAGACGTTCCTCGAATTCGCCTCTGTATTTTGCACCGGCTACCAGTGAGCCCATGTCCAATGCAAAAATCTTTTTGTTTTTTAATATCTCCGGAACTTTATTGTCAACAATCCGTTGTGCCAATCCTTCCACTACAGCAGTTTTACCGACACCGGGTTCACCGATTAACACAGGATTGTTTTTGGTCTTACGGGACAAAATACGAATCAGATGTCGGATTTCACTGTCACGTCCGATAACTGGATCAAGCTTCTGATTTCTCGCTTTCTCCACCAGATCCTGACCATATTTCTCCAGCGTATCATAAGTAGCTTCCGGATTGTCCGTTGTTACTCTCTGATTTCCTCGTACCGTCATAAGCACTTGCAGAAATCTTTCTCTCGTAATACCGTACTCCCTAAAAATCTCTGCAATTTCTTTATTAGGATATTTTATCATTGCAAGGAACAAATGTTCCACCGCAATTAACTCATCACCCATTTGCTTTGCTTCTTCCGGTGCCAAAGAGGTAATTACTCTGTTAAGATGCTCACCCCAGACTTTTTGTCCTCCCTGAACTTTGACTCTCTTTTCCAGAGCCTGTTCCACACGATTGACAAAATGTTCCTTTTGAATTTCCATCTTTTCAATCAGTTTCAGAATCAGACTGTCATCTATAGTCAAAAGACTATAAAGTAAATGTTCCTCTTCAATTTCCTGATTTCCGTAGTCACTCGCAATGCTCTCACATCCATTGATAGCTTCTATGGATTTCTGTGTAAATTTATCAATATTCATAATCGTTCGCCTCCTCACATAAGGTTATACAATTTTGTTTATCTGGTTAATTTCTTAGACGATGAGCTGCTTTCGTTTGAATCCTTACCTTCAAATTTCTTTTAGCGTTCCTTCGTCAAACAGATGTCACGATCTCAAAATCTCTCTTGTTTCATCTGTTCTATAGTTAATATAACACATAGTGTAAGAAAATCAATTAAGAAAGTATAAACTTTATATAGAATCTTTCGAAAATGCATAATTTCCCCTTTGCATTTTCCATGATGCAATTGATCGATACACTTTCACTTACGCTATTTCACAACAGACGTGCATGATTATAAAGAGATATCAGTCATGGGTCTATGCAGAAAAATCTTGTTTTCTGATCCCCTTTTCTGCCATAATATCACTCCAGAAGATTCACTTTGGGTCTATAGAAAAAAATTTGCTCTCCAGATACTCATTTTTCATGATATGAGTATCTAAAATGATATTTTTTCTGTATAGACCCACCGCGCACAAAAATCTATGATATCTACATAAAAAAAGTATCTGGAAAGCACTTTTTTCGCTATAGACCCAAATGGCGCTGTCACCGCATTCCGTCTGCTCATAAAGCAGACCGCAACACGGTGGCGGCGCCATTTTTTCATCATTTGCTATTCCTATCCGACAACAAAGGGCAGCCTTATTTTGCAGTAACGCCCTTCACTTCATATCCTGCGTCCACCACAGCCTTGGTCAATACCTCATCTGCCACATCGGAAGCCAGTTCCACGGTAGCGTTTTTCTGCTCCAGGCTCATGGTAACGGCTTTCACACCTTCTACTGCCTCCAGTGCCTTCTGTACGGTTCCGGTGCAGTGGTTGCACATCATTCCTTCGATGCTGATTACTTTTGTCATTGTGTTTGTCCTCTCTTTCTCCTGCTTTACATCTTGTCTGTTATTTTGCTCTGCGGGGGTCTTCAGTATGCACTGTTCTCCCTCCGCAGCTGCATGCGTTATCTCGATTTCCTTATGGGCCGCTTCCGGTGTTCCCTTTTTCAGCGGGGTGAATCCGCTCTTAAAGCCTCTCAGCCGCAGGGCATTTCCCACGACGAAGATACTGCTTAAGCTCATGGCTGCCGCGCCGAACATGGGATTCAGCCGGATCTGGAACGCCGGATACAACACACCGGCTGCCAGAGGGATGCCGATGCAGTTGTAGAAAAATGCCCAGAACAGGTTTTCCTTAATATTGCGGATCACGGCACGGCTCAGCTTCATGGCAGTCACCGCATCCCGAAGATCGTTTTTCATCAGGATAATGTCGGCACTCTCCATGGCGACATCGGTACCTGCGCCGATGGCCATACCCACATCTGCTGCCGCCAGTGCGGGAGCATCGTTGATACCGTCACCGATCATTGCCACCTTGTGTCCCTGACGCTTTAACTCACTGACCTTCTTCTCCTTATCCTGCGGCAGCACTTCCGCCACGACTTCGGAGATTCCGAGTTTTTCCCGTACCGCTTCTGCGGTTCGTCTGTTATCACCGGTCAGCATGATGACTTTCACACCCATCTTCTCCCATGCCTGAATTGCTTCATAGGAAGTAGCTTTGACCGTATCCTCTACACCGATGATTCCAAGGAATCCTGTTTCCTTGGGCCAAGTTTTCTGGATGCAAGCTTCCTGAGAGCCTCCTTCCCGGAAGTTTACTTCCTGGAAGTTTACATCCATTGCTACCAGAAGCGGTGTCATACCTTCGTCCGCCATCCGGTTCAGGGCGTCTAACGCCCCATCCGGCAAAATAATATTCTTCTCCTGCAGAAATGCAAGATTGCCCACATAGAATTTTGTACCTGCCGGAAGAATAGTTTTTCTCTGCGACAGCTCCGCAGACTCTGAACTTTCTTTTGTCATTGTTGCGGCATCTTTTGTGCCATTTTCTGTTCCGACTGAATTTCCCGTATTTTTTTCATCAAATTTTCCTGCATAAAACACTGCAGTCGGTCCATCTTTTTTCAAGAACTCCTGCGCAGCAAAATCCTGTGCCAGCGCACCTTCCACACCACGGCCGAAGGTTGCCTTGAAATCCACGATCTCCGGAATTGTCAGTTGGAAGCTTTCCGCATATTCCACTACCGCCTCTGCCAGCGGATGCTCACTCTTTTTCTCCAGTGCCGCCGCGATCTGCATCATGGCATCCGCAGGAAAATCACTCTGATAACCGCCTACTTCTTCTACTTTTAACTTGCCGCTTGTAATGGTTCCGGTCTTGTCCAGTACCACGGTGTCGATCTCCTTAGCCTGCTGTAAGGCTTCCCCGGTCTTGATCAGGATACCGTTGCTCGCACCGACACCAGTTCCCACCATGATTGCCACCGGAGTTGCCAGCCCCAGCGCGCAGGGACAGGAAATCACCAGTACGGCAATGGCTGCGGAAATAGCGAATTCCGCAGTGGCGCCGTTTAACAGCCATACGACCAGAGTGATCAGGGAAATGGTCATGACCGTAGGCACGAAGACCCCTGCCACCTTATCTGCCAGCTGTGCGATCGGAGCCTTGCTGGCGCTGGCTTCTTCCACCAGGCGGATGATCTGTGCCAGCGTGGTGTCATCGCCGACACGATCCGCACGACATTTTAAGAAGCCCGCCTTGTTCACGGTTGCGGAGACCACATGGTCGCCTGCCTGCTTCTCCACAGGTACACTCTCACCTGTGATGGCTGCTTCATCCACACTGGAATTACCCTCCAGCACGATACCATCCACCGGTACCAGACTTCCGGGCTTTACCAGAAATATATCACCCTTTTGCAGACTTTCCGTAGGCACTTCCTTCTCCTGCCCGTCCCCGGTCACGAGGACTGCCACCTTGGGAGCCAGATTCATAAGCTTGGTAATAGCCTCACTGGTCTTGCCCTTGGAACGGCTCTCCAGATATTTTCCGACCGTGATCAGGGTCAGGATCGTACCGGAGGATTCAAAATACAGATCGTGGGAATAATGCTCTACTACTGCCATGTCACCGTAGCCTAAGCCATAGCTGATCCGGTACATGGCGAAAATGCCGTACACAAGCGCCGCGCCGGATCCTAAGGCGATCAGGCTGTCCATGTTCGGGCTGCGGTGCGCCAGGGTTTTAAATCCTACGGAGAAAAACTTCCGGTTCACATACAGAATCGGCAACAACAGTAAAAACTGTGTCAGTGCGAAATTCATGGCGTTGGCATTGCCGTGCATGGTATTCACGATAAATGCAGGGACCGGAATCCCGAACCATTCTTTGAGCATGTGGTGCATGGACACATACATTAATGGGATCAGGAACCCGATGGAGATTCCAAGCCGCCATTTCATGGCTCTTGCGTCTGCATCCAGCTTCTGCTGCAATTCCTGCTTGCCGTCGGCTGCGGACCTTCCTGTACTTCCCGCATTCCCGGAAGTGCTCTGTCCGCCTGCACCTGCCGCACTGCCTTCGGTCATTACCGAAGCACCGTAGCCTGCTTTCACCACAGCATCGATGATTTCCGTCGAAGTGATCTTCGTCTCGTCATAGGTCACATCCATGGTCTCTGTCAGTAGATTCACGGATGCTTTTTCCACATTTTCCAGTTTATTGACTGCCTTTTCCACATGCGAAGAGCATGCGGAGCAGGACATTCCCGTAACATGATATCTTTCCTTCATAAAAATAACCCTGCCTTTCCATAACCTGCAAAGTTTCCGTTATTTTCAGTGCCTTACCGCACGAATTTACAGTATTATCTGCAGTCATGCCTCTACTTATTTCAATTTTTTCACCAGATCCACTGCTTCCTCTACGATAGCAGTATTCCCCTTCCGGATCTCTTCCACCACGCAGGTCTCCATATGCTCCTTCAGGATTGCATAGCCAAAAGCCTGCAGAGCGCTCTCCACCGCAGCCACCTGCGTCAGGATGTCTCCGCAGTAGCGGTTCTCTTCCAACATCCGGCTGATACCGTTTAACTGCCCGGCCATGCGACTTAAACGGTTCTGTAATTGTTTTTTTTCTTTTTCAGAGCGGGGTGTTGCTTTCTGATGACAATGACAACATTCCATGCCCTTCTCTTCTAATTTTTCTTTTAATTGTTCTGCCATACTTTCTCCCATTCTGAAGCCGGTTCCTGCTATTTTTTCTAAATGCCCACATATTCTTTATTGTCCTCCGATCACATAACAGCGTTCAATGTATGTAGAAGGACTAATTGTTGCAGCCATACAAAATACCCCACAGGGGTATCTTGCCTTTTCTACAAGATATACCCCCACAGGGTATTTGTCAAGAGGTACTTTCTAATTCCTGACAGTTCACCTCTGACCAAAACAGATCCTTACAATCTGCATCTTCATGATTCTGTCACCGGTCCTGGCAAGGAAGCGGAACAATCCGCTGACGGAAGGGTCTCGAAGATCATTGTAGCCCAGCATATAGCCACGGCTTGTAACCTGCAATCTGCTGTCCCACGGGGAAAGCTCACTTTTCGCATCAGAAACCGCAAAATACGCACCCACATCCTGAATTTTAGCGCTCTTTAGCCATGTCTTTGCTATCATCTTAACCGCTGTCCGGTTCGCCGCGTCAAACACCAGCACACCACCGGGAAAACTGTCAGCCATTGCCTGTACCAGCGTCCTGACTTGCTCCGTCAGGAAATAATAGAATACTCCGGAGGCAAAAAATATCGCCCCTTCGGACGCGTCGATTTTGGTAAACCATTCCGTATCATTCAAATTGCAGGGAATATTTTCCTCACGGTCTCCGGCGGGCAGTAATTGATTGCGTACGGCGATAACATCCGGGAAATCCAGATTGTAAATTTTACAGCTGCCATTGTCACAGGCTCTGCCGGTACCGTCAAGTCCACAGCCCAAATTGACCACCGCCGCATTGGGATGGTCTGCCAGGTAATTTTGTACCTCCCATGCAAGGTCATTCTGCCGCATGGCAACCTCCAGCGAACCAAAACGCTGCATCAGGCCGTGGGATTTTTTCTCCACCTGTGAAAAATCATAGTCGATCTGGTCGATCAGGTGTACCGCCATCTCGTCCCGATATAGGTTCGGATACAACTCCGAGCATAGCTTCCGGGAATAAAGCGGGATGATCAGTGTCTCCTGTACGGTGTTCTTCTCAATCTTGTATTTCATGGACATCTCTCACTTTCTTGCATTTTTGCCATTTTTGTTAGTTTTATCTAACCACTGTATAGAGTTATACGGTTAGTTCGTGCTAACTTACATATCTTAGAAAAGCCGCATTACTGCGGCCTTTCGGCTGACTGTTTTTGGTTTTCGTTCCTATTATACTGAACTTATTTCTGTTTTGCAAGGTAGATTTCCTAATGCTTTTTTATCCGCGCTTTCTCTGAAGTAAGATTCCCATGGTAATCAGAAGAATTCCCCCGAAAAGTAACATGATCTCCGTTATATAAGTTGCGATGCCTTCTCCCGTCTTCGGTACTACGTCCAATTCCTGCGTCACTGCCTGTGTTGCAGCAGGCTGTGCATCAGAACTGTTGTTATCGTTTCCTTTAGAATCCTCGTGAGAGCTTCCACCGGTACTGGTACCTGCGGTCGTCTTTTCCTTTTTCACAATGACATAGGTAGAAAACTGATTGGTCTCGAAGGTGACTTTTCCATCGATCACTTTCGTAGGCAATGCAGTGGTAGTTCCGTTATGATCTCTCACTACCACGTAGTCATAATTTGCATCGTAATTGTTGATTCCAAGACTTAAGGTGATCGGATTGGTAAATTCCGTAATCTTTGTTTCCCAGTTCGTGCCATCCCCTTTGGCTACGATCTGGTTCAGATCCAGTTCCACTGCCTGCGCCGATACCGCTCCTGCCACTTTCTGTTGTGCCGCCGTCATATCGTATCCGGTACTGTCGGCAACTGTCAGCTGCAGATTGCCGCTTCCTGCTGCATTGGCGCCGTTGCTGATGGATGCGGAAGTCACTTCCTTTGCTGCCGAAGTGTCCACCGTGTCCTCCGCTTTTTCAAAGATTCCTTTAAAATGGATCTGGGTATTTGGCATCGTAAAAGTAAACGTAGAAACATCCTTTGCCGCTGAAAGACTTATCCCATTTAGTGAAACTCCCTTCAATTGGTATCCGTAATACGGCTTCAATTCCACGGTAACCGTAGCCCCAGGCTGTACCACAAGATTTCCGCCTCTGTTGTCTCCAACATTGTTTCCATAGGGATCGTTGGTATTCGGTGCAGTACCATTTATTTGAATGATCCGGGCTGTGCCATGCTCTAGGTAAGCATCTTCTCCGTAGGTTTTCGAATCATATCCCCATGTTATTGTAATTCTCTCTTTGTCTACCTGAATGGAGTGGATTCCTTTTTCCGTCCATGTCACCGCATTTTCCTGTGAACTTCCGGCTCCCTGAATCATGTATTTTCCGGAACCGCTGTTAAGTACATATACTTTTACCGTGTCCACAGAATCGTCCACTCTGTATTCTGCTCCATTCACGGAAATTGTGTTTTCCCCGATCCATTCTTGCAAAGTCTTATAGGTATTTTCAATTCCTATATAGATTTCGATATTATTATTTTTCCATGTGGCATAATCGTTTGAAGAGATACCGTCACCTTCTAATCGAAAACAGATATTGTTTCCCGTTCCCGGATTCGGTCCAGGGGCATTTCCTCCCGATGCTTCGAAACTGGGTTCAAATTTCAGATTCGCATTTTCTACCTTGGTTTTATAAATATACGAAGCACCATTTGTGGTCATGCTTGCTACTGCAATGCTCTGACCATTCACCATAAAGCTTCTCAGCACACAATCCTTGCCCGGTGTCAGTGTTATGGTAATCTCTGTTCCTGCTTCCACATCCGCCTGTGCAGCATCCCCCTGTAATCCGGCTCCTTCTATTTCCATACTACCGGCAGCATATTGGAATACACCATCCTGCACCCTGTCCCACAGTGTATGATCATCCGCGCCCACCTTATATGTCTGGCTGTTGTCCTCTGCTCTTACATGAAATTCCGGCAGAACTCCCAATATCAGCACCAGTGCCAGTAAAAAAACAAATATCGTTCTTCTGCTTTTGTACATCTGCGCATGTCCTCCTTTTGTATATATATACTCATAGAACATCCACTTTTTTCAAGTTGACATTTGTCTCAACCTGCCAAATCCACGCATTTTCTGCATTCGTGGGTATCACAATGTCAATCCTTCTCTCATACCCACGCTTTCTCTGCTCCGTGGGTATCACAATATCAATCCGCCTCTCATACCCACACTTTCTCTGCTCCGTGGGTATCACAATGTCAATCCTTCTCTCATACCCACGCTTTCTCTGCTCCGTGGGTATCACATCGTCAATCTATCTCTCATACCCACACTTTCTCTGCTCCGTGGGTATCACAATGTCAATCTGTCTCTCATACCCGCGCTTCCTCTGCTCCGTGGATATCACATCGTCAATCCGCCTCTCATACCCACGCTTTCTCTGTTCCGTGGGTATCACATCGTCAATCCGTCTCTCATACCCGCGCTTCCTCTACGCCGCAAGGCGCACGATAAAAAAGAATCTCGCTTGCGAGATTCTCCGCCTGCGGCGGGTCGCTTTTGCGACATATTTCATAACCGCCGCAGTGCGATCCCTGCGGAGCTTTTTTAATTCATAGGAAGAAATTTCCTATGAATTAAAAAAGCACAGTCCCTCACAGGGCTGTGCCTTTCTAGTTCTCTCGCTATTTCTTATCTTCTTCCCAGTTGTAGTAGAACTGGATCAGTCCGATTCGGCTTCTGGTGCCGGTCTTCTCATTTAATGCAGCGATATGCCGATACAACATCGCGCGGGATACAAATAGGCTGTCGGCGATCTCCTGCATGCCGTCATCGGACAGCAGCAAAAGCTGCAGCACTTCCTGCTCCCGTTCCGTCAGACCAAAAGATTCTGCAAATCTCTCCAGCCGGCTCTGACTGCCAGACATTTCGCGACTTTCCATTTCTTCGGGAGCCTTTACAATCTGCGTACAACTATAATACCACAACAGTGCCACACTGATCAGTACAAACAATAGCAGTGCCAGTACTGCCGTCAGGATATGATTTTCTCCATTCAGCAGGCTTACGGAAGCCACTCCTGTGATCACAGCGCCCAGATTGTTCGCCGCTCTTCCCATACCTGCCCATAGCCTGCCATCCTGCATGCGATAGGACAGCTGGAGAAATCCGTTCGTGAAAAACACCACGAAAAATCCCGCAGACACATAGAAGATCAACAGTCCCGGCAGAAACGGTCCACCGCTTTCGATAATCAGCACACAGATGGTCGACAGGATCGTCACCGCATACATGATCAATCCACGATACCTTCCGTTATTCAGATCAAACAGTACTCCTGCCAGTAATCCACTGAGCGCTAAGAACAATCTCGGCCACTGACCGATATCCATGGTACCAGCCGCATGTGCCAGGGTCACAGCATTGTCAAGCGTTGCGAAGATACAAGTCATCAGAACAACCGTCACCAGTAATGCCACACCTGCCAGCCGGGGATTCTTCCATGATATCTGCTCCGCAGTAACACCTTCCTGCGCGTTTTTCACCGACACCGTTTCTCCGTCCTCTTCCTTCTGTCTCCTGTGATATCCTGGCAGTGCATTCTGCTCCATTCCGACAGTCAGTACCCACAGCACCACACAGCTTACCGCCAGAAAGATACCTTCCACTGTCTCTCCCCACAACAGATTGTGGTTCAGAAACTGAAGGAGCAGCCCCACGGCATAAGCCACACTCACGATCTTCGCCGGATGCCTGCTTCCCCTAAGCAGCTGTGCCGCCAGGTAATGTGTCCTGCTGCCCAGATATCCCAGTATCAGGAACAGAAAACACCCGCTGCCCAATAGTACCCGGTACCCGGTCCCGGCAAACAGCAGTACATATCCTGCGATCACCGGCACCGGCAAGAAGAATCCCGCTGCCTTGAACGCAGTGGGATTCCCGGATTTGCTTTTCCATTTTTCTATCAGAGAATATGCCAGAAAACCCAGTGCACTGACTCCCAGAATATAACTCTGCGCCAGCACTACTCCTGTGGGATCCGTATATAACGCCATCCGGTTATCAAACAGATACTCTGTTCCTAAAAATACAAAATAGAAAACAGCTAATGAAAGCATGGTCTCTCCTTAAACAGACTGGAAACCGCCTTCCAGATCCTCGATGATATCATCAATATTCTCCGTACCGATAGACAGACGAATCGTATTACTGTAGATTCCCTGCTCATTCAGTTCTTCCTCAGACAGCTGTGCATGGGTGGTGGAAGCCGGATGGATGACCAGAGACTTCACATCTGCCACGTTTGCCAGAAGTGAGAACAGCTCCAGATTATCACAGAACTTTTTCGCTGTCTCCTTGCCACCTTTGATCTCGAAGGTGAAGATGGAACCGCCTCCGTTCGGGAAATATTTTTTATACAATGCCTGCTGCTCCGGATCGGTGGATACGGAAGGATGATGCACACGTTCTACCTGCGGATGATTGTTCAGATACTGTACAACCTTCAGTGCATTCTCCACATGACGCTCCACGCGCAGAGACAGTGTCTCCAGTCCCTGTAAGAAAATAAAAGCATGGAAAGGGGAAATGCAGCCGCCCATATCTCGAAGGAGCATTGCACGGATAGCGGTCACAAAAGCCGCGCCCGGTGCTGCCTTGGTGAAAGTCACACCATGATAGCTGGGGTTCGGAGTGCACAGATGAGGGAACTTGCCGCTACCCTCCCAGTCAAATTTACCATTCTCTACGATCACTCCGCCTAAGCTGGTGCCGTGTCCGCCGATGAATTTGGTTGCGGAATGTACCACGATATCTGCGCCGTACTCAAAAGGACGTACCAGATAAGGGGTAGCAAACGTATTGTCCACTACCAGAGGCACCTTGTGTGCATGGGCGATCTGTGCCAGACGCTCGATGTCTACCACATCAGAATTGGGATTGCCCAGGGTCTCGATGTAGAGCGCCTTGGTGTTCTCCCGGAAGCTTGCTTCGATCCTGTCATAATCGGAAGGAGCCACGAAAGTAGTGGTCACACCGTAGTCCACCAGGGTATGCGCCAGCAGATTGTAGGTTCCGCCGTAAATATTATTTGCAGAAACAATGTGATCTCCCTGTTTTGCCAGGTTCTGGATCGTATAGCAGATAGCTGCCGCTCCGCTGGCTACTGCCAGAGCTGCGGTACCGCCCTCTAATGCTGCAATACGCTGCTCAAAGACACCCTGGGTAGGATTGCCCAGACGGCCGTAGATCTCACCGGGATCTTCCAGTCCGAAGCGTGCTGCTGCATGGTCGCAGTTGCGGAATACATAAGAAGATGTCTGATAAATGGGAACGGCTCTCGCACCGGTCACGGGATCGGGCTGCTCCTGTCCCACATGTAACTGTAATGTCTCGAATTTTAAATTACGCTCTGCATAGGGCTTTTTGCTCATGTTCTGCCTCATTTCTGCACTTTATGTGCTTATGTATTTTTCTATGATGCCAGGATCAAAAGGTCTAAGCCCAGATGCTTGACCCCGACTTTATTTCTATAAAAACATGCTAAAACACATTACAAATTCTGTCAATGTAAAACTTTAGCACAGTACCATGATTTACTTCACCAGCCGATCCTTATACTTCAGCCATTTTCCCGTCCGTACCCTGTTAGTGAACAAAAATGCCCGTACGACCCAGTCCATGGTCATAGCGATCCAGACGCCGATGACGCCGAGTCCCAGACCCTGTCCCAAAATATATGCCATGCCCACACGGCAGAGCCACATGGAAGCGATCGCCACGATCATGGTAAATCTCACATCTCCCGCAGCGCGAAGTGCATTGGACTGTGCAAAGGACAACGGATGCACCAGCATACAACATACACAGCTGTAACATAACAGAAAAACAGTTATTTTCATTGTCTCCGGACTCAGATGATAGATTCCGCAGATCGGTCGAGCAAAAATAATCATGGGAATTCCCAGTAAAATCATACATGCATAGGCGGTTTTCATCATCTTTTTCAGGTAATATAAAGCCTGCTCCGTCTCCCCTGCACCGATGCACTGTCCGATCACAGTGATCATTGCCACACCGATGGCATTGGCAGGGATCTGCTGGAAGCTGGCAATGCTGCCTGTTACGGCATTTGCCGTCGTAGCTGCCATTCCAAATCCGGCGATCAGACTGGTGGTCAGAAGCTTACCGATCTGAAAAATGCTATTCTCCAATCCGTTCGGTACGCCGATATACAGGATTTTCCCAAGGATTTTGGTATCCAGACGCCAATGATTGCTCATGATGATCTTGTCACTTTTCTTAAGAAGCATTACGATCAGCACCGCAGACAATACTCTGGAAAAAAGCGTGGACAGCGCCGCTCCTGCAGCACCGATTCCAACACCGTAGATCAAAATGGCATTTCCCACTACGTTCACCAGATTTGCCACCAGAGATACCTTCATGGACACCTTGGAATCTCCTACCGCACGGAACAGAGCTGCACCACCGTTATAAATTCCCAGAAAAGGAAAGGACACCGCCACAATATAAAAATAAATTCTTGCAGCACTCATGACATCCGCTTCCACATTGCCGTAAAGCAATGCCAGCAGTCCCTTGTTCCAGATCAGCGCTATCGTCATAAACAGAAGGGCCACACCCCCAACCGCTATAAACAGCTGATTGGAGGCCCGGCCTACCATCTCCTTATCTCCGTGTCCCATATATTGCGCCGCCACTACCGCACCGCCGCTTGCCATGGCCGTGAACAGACCGATCAATAACACACAGATACTGTCCACCAGGGAGATTCCGGATACCACGGCTTCTCCACAGCTGGCCGCCATCACTGTGTCAGCCATTCCCATTGCGATTGCCAGAAACTGTTCTATGATCAGCGGCCACAGTAATTTTTTCAATGCATCCTGTGAAAATAACATTTTTTTCTCTTCCGGCATAATTTACATCATTCCTTTATCCTTACATTAACATCTGCCAAAATAGTACATTGTCATTGCATTGTAAATACGGTAAATGGTATTTTCTACAAACTTTGATATACAAAATAATCCGCAGCCACCGAACCGCCGGCCGCACCCTGTTCGTTGATGGCAAACAGTCCGTCCTTGACACCGACCCAGCGGCCCGGAGTTGCTTCCACCATCTGTCCCACAGGCTGTAAATTTTCTTCCGTGGTTCCCACGTAGAACGTGCGATAAGTCTCCTTCTCCACCTTCATCTGGATATAAATGACATCACTGTTCCATTCACCCAGACCGGTGCGCACTTCATCGTCCTTCGCCCAGTTGCCGGTGCGCTGCTGCAGGCTCATTTTGCCGTGTATTTTCTGAACTGCAAGTGCTGTATAACATCCGCCCAGCGATACCAGTCCTGCCACATCGCCGTCCTTCATCTGCTCCAGATGCAGACAGGTGGTAACAGAAAATTCCGGTGCCGGCCACTTCTGCAATAACAGATTGCTGATGTCGCACAGCTGTGCCTTCGGATCCGCCGCCTGTGCATGGAGAAGGAGCTGACCGTCTTTCAGATCATACCATTCCTTTTTATAATTGGCATTCCACTGCCATTGCAGTCCTAAACGATCTCCTTCGAAGAAATCGCTGTCCTCCGGGGTATCGATGGGATATGCAGCTCCCACTTCCGGCTTCTTGTAACGCAGTACCGGCTCACCGCAGCCGTCCACGGCATTTACTCCGATCACCGGCCAGTCGTTTTCCCAGTGCATGGGTTGTAAATGTACGATACGTCCCGCATTGCCCACATCCTGGAAATGCAGGAACCAGTCCTGTCCGTCCGGCGTATCCACCCAGGCACCCTGGTGAGGTCCGTTGACGGGGGAATTGCCCTGGTGCAGGACGATTTTCTCTTCCCAGGGACCATAAATATTTTTCGACCGCAGTACGGTCTGCCAGCCGGGCTTCACGCCCCCTGCCGGAGCGAAGATATAGTAATAGCCGTTTCTCTTATACAGCTTCGGTCCCTCGATGGTGGGCTGGGTCGCATGACCGTCATAGATGAACTGACCGTCATCCAGCACTCCGGAGCAGTCCGGTTCGATGGGAGACATATACAGCATGCTCTTGAAGCCGATACGGCTTCTGGCGAAAGCCGTCACCATATAAGCTTTGCCGTCCTCATCCCAGAAAGGACAGGGATCGATCCAACCCACGACCTTACGCACATAGGCAGGCTCACTCCATTTGCCCCACGGGTCTGTGGTCTTGCACATCATAATCCCCTCATCCGGCATGGGAATAAATACGTAGTAAGTTCCCTCATGGAAGCGGATGGCAGGTGCCCAGGTACCGCAGCCGTGTACCGGCTTGTCATAATATTCAAAGGGAAGTTTATCCATGATGTAATTGATGACCTTCCAGTTCACAAGATCCTTGGAATGTAACAGAGGAACTGCGGGGGTATTACAGAAGCTGGAAGCGATCATAAAATAATCCTCTCCCACACGAATGGCATCCGGATCCGAGTAATCCGTATACAGGATCGGGTTAGTATAGGTGCCGTCGCCCTGATCGGCGATCCACATTTTATGTATCTTCGTCTTGTCCATAGTATCTCCATTCCGCAGCCTTTTGCTACTGTTTCGTATTTTATAAAACCAGTATAGCAGATATCCCGTCACATCGCGTGTCAATTTCCCATTAGTTTGTGTCAAATCTTGCATTATCTATACTACAATGTCATAATATAATGATGCCAGGGTCAAAAGGTCTAATCCCACATGAGCTTGCTCATAAGTGGGTGAAAGACCTTATGACCCGCCCCGATATGAGCATAAAAGTGGGATGATAATCCCACGATATGCGAATAAAGGGTAGGATTGTGAGAGTGCGTAGCACAGAACAATCCGTAGGCATCAAAGTGACAATCGTTGCAGGAGGAAAACACCGTGAGTTTCTTTTATCAGAATCGCAAAGAACAACTCTATCTGTATCTGTCCAATAATAATCCTTACGCCGTCCATCTTCACAGACAGCTGGAGCTGATCTATGTCTTAAGCGGTTCCACCACGGTCACTGTGGAACAACAGGAATTTCCGTTGGCTCCCGGTCAGGGTGTCCTCGTCTTTCCGAACCAGATGCACGGCTTAAAACATGTGGAACCCGGTCAGAATCTGCTCTGTATCTTCGAGCCGGATTTCTGTCATTCCTTCCGACATTTTTTTCAGAATAAAAAACCCTCACGCAATGATTTTGCCATCTCCACCCTCTCGGAGCACAGCCACATTGCCTTACAGGGGCTCGAGGCTCTGGCTTCCACCATGGAAAAAGATCGTCCCACTCCTTCTGATGTGCAGATCTATGCGGAAGGGTATCTGACGCTCCTTTTGGCAGATCTCCTACCCTCTCTCCCCCTGCAGACCCGGAAAAGCACGGAGGATCTGGAGCTGGAGCAGAGGCTGCTTCTCTATCTGGATGCCAACTACACGAAGGAATTGTCCCTGGACAGTCTCTCGAAAGAATTCGGTGTCAGCCGTTTTGTCCTCTCCCGGATATTTACGGAAAAGTTCCACACCACTTTCCCGGATTATGTGAATTCCAGAAGACTTGATTATGCCAGAGACCTTCTGCTGTCCACAGAGCTCTCCGTGACACAGATTGCACTGGATGCCGGCTTTGGCAGCTCCCGTACCTTTTTCCGTGCCTTTCAGGATACCTTCCATACCACTCCGGGAGCTTACCGCAGGCAGACGGAATCTACCCACAACAGCTCCTCGCCCGCCCGGATATAATCCTTCCAGGTACGAACGATTCGTCCCCGGTCAGGGGTCTGACACATCTCCACTGTCACCGCCGTATCCACGCCTTCTCTCGCCAGCCCTTCCTGATCAAATTCTACGAGAAGCTTGCCTTTTCTCACGATCTCATTGGGCAGGACATTACAGCGGTAATAAGTGCTATGAAGTTCTTCTTTATCCTTACAGATATTCAATAGCAGCTCCACCCCGCTGTCCGTGCGGAAACGGATCCGGTTGCCCATAGGATAAAGCTTCAGCACTTTTCCTGCAGTGGGGGCATAGACTCTGCCGTCCGATGGCAGAATGGTAATGCACTTCGTATTGTCATCCGCCGCTTCTTCCGTTGTGTCCTGCAAAGTATCCTGCGATATTTTCCTGATCTCGCCGTTCACCGGGCTCCCTATGGCGGTGCCTTCCATAACCAGCTGTCTGTTCCCTGTTATTTTTCTCTCTTCCTGTCTGTTGACCGCCTCTTCTGTTTCTTCCATGTTCCAGCGGATGCTCCTGCCCAACCAGAAACCGATCAGCAGTCCCAGCACTCCCGTTGCCACCACCGCATACATCTGCATGTTTCTACCTTCCTTTTCCATAATAAGACTCTTACATCTTATTCTGTCTCATTTTCGGGAAAACATGCCAGTTTTTCATTCATAAAATCTAAGAGTATTGCTGCCACGATTCCCGCCGCCATGCAGAACAGATTCCGGGATGCCGCATCCGCCGATGTTGTAAAGCTGCCCCAGGGAACGGTCATCACCGTAGCCGCGCCGACGATCCCGAGAATTCCATGAAACATCACCGCATACTGCCTCTCAAACAGCCGGTTTACCAGTTTTGCCAGACAGATAAAAGTCACCACACACCCTACCACTCCCGGAAGCAGAACCTCCAATCTCACATGACCGATCCCTTCCACAAAGGGCGTATACAGTCCCAAGGGCATCAATATTGTTGAAAAGCTCATGCCCGGAGCGATCACCGATAGAGCAAAAGCAAAGCCGCAGAACAAAAAGCTGAAAAATCCCGGCTCCACGGTATTTTGGGAATTCTGCAGCCAGAATAACAGACTAAGCATTGCCACCGATGTCGCGCAGGATAAGATCACATTTCCCTCATTCCTGCCCTGTTCTCCCGCTTCTCTCCACAACGAGGGAAGCATTCCCACGATCAGTCCCACAAACACGCAGACAGAAGGCTCCGGGTAAGTCTCTAATACGTAAGATAACAGATTCGCCACCCCCAGAAATCCCGCTGCCGATCCGATCATATAAGGGAACAATTCCGGCAGATGGGTCCGCCACTTATGTACCGGATCCGACAAAAGCTCCATGATCGGTCGATAAACTCCGAACACTACACTTAAAACGCCGCCGGATATCCCCGGGAGTACCGCTCCCAGACCGATCAGCGCCCCTTGTAATACTTTTCCCAAAAATCTAAGATCCATCGTCATTCTCCGCATCCTGTTGCTCTTAAAATCATATGCTTTTTCCATAAGAAAATAGGTCTAAAAATCAAAGATAATTATTGACATTTCGATCGGGGCAATGGTATACTCTAACCGTATTCTAAATGAAAGTCATTGATCTCACATATTTTTGTAAGACATTGCTACTTTTTCACGGATGCTTTACAAAAATATGTGATTTTTTTGTCCTACGTTTTAGAATCATCAAAAGGATCAGGCAAAGCCTGAATTATTAAAGGAGGTACCAATAATGAATAACGGTACAGTTAAGTGGTTCAATGCTCAGAAGGGTTATGGTTTCATCACCAACGATGCTAACGGCGAGGAAGTATTCGTACACTTTTCCGCAATCAATGCTGATGGTTTCAAGTCTCTGGAAGAGGGCCAGAAGGTAACTTTCGATACCGAGTGCGATCCTCAGAACAGCAGCAAGATCCGTGCTACCAACGTTACTGTTGTAGCTTAATAGCAAGACAAACCAAAAGGATCAGTCCCTTAGGACTGATCCTTTTTTGTAACTATTTATAGGGCGAATGCGGTTCTGGTTTCAGATTTTCTTTTGTATACATGATTTTTTCTGCTACTTTCTCGCCTCTGGCACGAAACTGTCAAAGATAAAGATATCGAAATGCTTTCTCGCTTCATCCAGCTCCTGTTGGCTCTTGATAGTCCAGGCTGCTGCGGTATTATGATACAGACCTCTGCAAAGCTTTCTTGACAGGATCTCGGGATAATGGTGATTGTATGCCACGAAATCCGGCTTCGTCACAAAGTTCAACAGCAGATTCTGCAGGATAAAATACAATACTCCCACATACTCTCCTTCCTTCAGGAAAGCATCGGACAGCTGTCCGCGCACCAGTTCCGGATGATTCTTACGATACCACCGCACTCCCAGCGGATTAAAGGACTCCATGCAGTACATTCCCTTGTAGGCCCGAAGTATCTTATCCGCAATGGGACACAGGGACAGGTCGGTACGCTCGATCTTGAACTCCACGATCAGAGGTACTTTTCCGTCCACCATCTTAAGCACATCCTCGAACTTCGGGATCTTCTCCGTGGACTCACACAGATGGAACTGCTGCAATTCCTCATAAGTGTAATCACAGATTTTTCCTTCGCCGCCGCAGACTCTTTTTAAGGTAAAATCATGGAACACCACGGGAATCCTATCCTTCGTCAGCTGAATATCCAGTTCGATACCGAAGCCTGCATCCACTGCCTTGCGGAATGCTGCCATGGAGTTCTCCGGAGCCTCCGTGGCATTGTCATGCAGACCTCTGTGAGCATAGAGCCATTCCTTAAAAGGGGCTGTGTCCGGTTTGTGCAGCATCCTCGGCATGATCATGAGAAAATACAGAACTGCGAGAACCACCAAAACAATCAATAAGATTCCTAATACTTTCATTCCTATAACCTTCTATCTTCCTGTAACTTTTTACAGCGAATCCATACCGTTTCTATCACAGTATAGATTCGCTGCCTTTTACTTTAATCCACTACTCTTTTATTTTCAAGTAGGTATTTCTTAAGATTCTCCAAAGAGCTTACAACACATTTGTCAAATTGTATCGTCCTGCCAAGTATATACCGAAGTTATCCGCATCAGTCATCTACATCAAAGTTCTCCAGAATACTCTCCTTCTTCTTGGGCTTCACATCGCCGTGACGTACCTGTGTCATAGTAAGGAATGCCATCAGGGAGAAGAACAGGGCATAGGGAAACAGGGTGTTATAGGACACGTTTTCCAACAGGAATCCGGAGAGTACCGGAGTCAGGATCTGCGCTGCCATGGAGAACGTATAATAGGTTCCGGTGAATTTTCCCACATCACTGCCACTGCTCATGGCCACGATCATCGGATAGGAATTCACATTGATGGCGGCCCATGCCACACCGATCAGGGCAAATGCCACATTGACGATGGGGTGATATTCTCTGGCAAAAATCGCGGATCCATAGCAGGCTGCCATCAGCAGGACACCGCCCATGATGGTCTTCTTACGACCAATCTTCGCAGAGATGTTTCCAATGGGAATATAGCTCAGAATAGCAGCTACCGTCGCTACCATCAGACAGTTGGCGAAGCTTCCGCCCTCCATCTTCCATACTACCTTCGTATAGCGGGAAAAGGCTGTGGTCACGGCATTATAAGCGGTAAACCATAAGAAAATGGACGCCAGCATGAAGTACATACTGCGCTTCACTTCCTTGGGCATACCCTTGACTTTTCCGGTCGCACCACTCTGCTCCATATCCGCTACCGCTTCGATCTCTCCGGCAGCTTCCACACCCTCTGCAATCGCTTTTTCTTCTACTTTTTCTGTATTTACCGCCTCTGCCTTCTCTACTTCTTCCCGCAGCTTATTTTCCCGGATAGTGATCACGAGAATTCCCACAGCGATCGCCATGACTGCTGCGATGCTTGCGAACAGGGGCAGATAGTCCGGTGTCTCACCTTTTCCCACTAATACCTTGATCATGATCAGAGCATAGACACCGCCCACAGCTCCCATGAGGTTGATCACCGCATTGGCACGGCTGCGCAGATGGTTCGGGGTTACATCCGGCATCAGTGCTACCGCCGGGGAACGATACAGTCCCATGGACACCAGGGTGAAAAACAGCACCGCCAGGAAGATCACCTGGTTACTGAAGGACTCTCCGGTGCTCCATCTTGCTTTTTCCGCATTGTCGATCATCGGCAACATCATCATGAAAATTACCGCCAGGATCGTACCTGCCACGATAAAGGGCATTCTTCTGCCAAGCTTCGTATGTACCTTATCTGACAGCATACCAAACACCGGCAGCAGAAAGATTGCCAGTACATTGTCCAGTGCCATGACCGCTCCCGTCATGGTCTCACCCAGATGATAGGTATTCTGCAGGATCAGAGGGATGATGTTGTCATACATCTGCCAGAAGGAACAGATGCTAAGAAAAGCCAGTCCGATCAGAAACGTTCTTTTGTAATTTAATTTTGTCTCCATAAGAAAACCTCCCAAATTGATAGTTTTATTTTATCAGACAGGGGGATTCCGCGCAATCACCGGAAAGTAAAATCGAGGTAATTCTTTCTTCCGGAACCCGTTCTATCCCCGGGAATGCTGAATTCTTGCACTTTCTCCTTGAAATATGCGGGCATTTATGTATAATGGAAGAAGTGACTTTGTAACGCATATAAATAAGAAGAGGTTTTTAGAATGATCAGTGCAAACAACGTAACTTACCGTGTGGGTAAGAAAGCATTATTCGAAGATGTCAACATCAAGTTTACCGAGGGCAACTGTTACGGACTCATCGGAGCCAACGGTGCCGGTAAATCCACCTTTTTGAAGATCCTGTCCGGTCAGTTGGACACCACCAAAGGTGATATCGTCATCACCCCCGGTCAGCGTCTCTCCGTGTTGGAGCAGGATCATTTCAAATACGACGAGAATGTGGTTATGGATACCGTTATCATGGGTAACGCGCGTCTCTTCCAGATCATGAAGGAAAAGGATGCCATCTATGCCAAGGAAGATTTCAGTGATGAGGACGGCATCCGTGCCAGCGAGCTGGAAGCAGAATTCGCTGAGATGGACGGTTGGGAAGCCGAATCCAATGCCGCCATGCTGTTAAACGGTCTGGGCATCGGCACAGAGTTCCACTACTCTCTCATGAAGGATTTAGACGGCAGCCTGAAGGTAAAGGTCCTGTTAGCCAAAGCACTGTTCGGTAACCCCGACATTCTGCTGCTGGACGAGCCTACCAACCATCTGGACCTGGATGCGATCGCATGGCTGGAGGACTTCCTGATCGATTTCGAGAATACCGTTATCGTGGTATCCCATGACCGTTATTTTCTGAACAAGGTATGTACCCAGATCGCCGACATCGACTACGGCAAGATCCAGCTGTATGCCGGTAACTATGACTTCTGGTATGAATCCAGCCAGCTGCTGGTGAAGCAGATGAAAGAAGCCAATAAGAAAAAGGAAGAAAAGATCAAGGAATTACAGGAGTTCATCTCCCGTTTCTCCGCAAATGCTTCCAAATCCAAGCAGGCTACTTCCAGAAAACGTGCCCTGGAAAAAATTGAGTTGGATGACATTAAGCCCTCCAGCAGAAAATATCCCTATATCGACTTCCGCCCCGAGCGTGAGATCGGTAACGAAGTACTGGCTGTGGAGCATCTGTCCAAGACCATCAACGGAGAAAAGGTGTTAGATGACATCTCCTTTACTCTGGGTCGTGAAGACAAAGTAGCTTTCGTAGGAAGCTGCGAGCTGGCGAAGACCACTCTGTTCCAGATCCTTGCCGGAGAGATCGAGCCGGATGAAGGTACCTACAAGTGGGGTGTTACTACTTCCCAGTCCTACTTCCCGAAGGATAATACCGCAGAGTTCGACAATGATATGACCATCGCCGACTGGCTGACCGGTTACTCTCCCGTAAAGGATGCTACTTATGTCCGTGGTTTCCTGGGACGTATGCTGTTCGCCGGAGAAGACGGTGTGAAGAAGGTCCGCATCCTCTCCGGTGGTGAGAAGGTTCGCTGCCTGCTGTCCAAGATGATGATCAGCGGCGCCAACTGTCTGATCCTGGATGAGCCCACTAACCATCTGGACATGGAATCCATCACCGCGCTGAACAACGGTCTGATCAAGTTCCCCGGTGTGGCACTGTTCTCCTGTCATGACCACCAGTTCGTACAGACCACTGCCAACCGTATCATCGAGATTCTGCCGAATGGCAGTCTGGTAGACAAGATCACTACCTACGATGAGTATCTGGCAAGCGATGAAATGGCAAGAAAGCGTACTGTATTCACCGCACAGACCGAAGACGACGAGAACTAAGACGAAATAAAATGGATGCCGGTGCTGCCGACATCCATTTTGTTAATTTCCCAATTCTGTTTCGTTTAATGATCTCCATTAAAACATGTAATATTTACAAACACTGTCTCTATACGCAAAAACTAGCTCTAATGTATGTTAATGCGGACCAGTCCCCAAAAATAATCTCAGAAAGGATAGAAATATGGTAGATCTTCATGTACATTCCACCTGTTCCGACGGTACCTTTACCCCGGAAGAATTAGTTGATTATGCAATTCAAAAAGGCTTAACCGCCTTCGCTCTCACCGATCACGATACGGTAAACGGACTGGACCGGGCGATCCGATATGCGGAGGAACTGCGGCAGGCTCAGGCGGCATCACCGGTCATTTCCTCCCGTAACGATGCAGCTGCCCGCCTTCCGGTTTCTTCTGTTCCAGACTCTGACGTTCCCCGCGTGCCTGAGGTGATCCCCGGTATCGAGCTATCCACGGAATATCAGGGCAAAGATATCCACATGGTTGGCCTTTTCATTGATTACTGCCAGCCGAAGTTTGCCCATTACTTAGAAGATTTCATTCGTTCCCGCGAGAACCGCAATGCAAAGATGTGCGCGCTGCTCAGAGAGCATGACATTGACATTACTTATGAAGCACTTTTATCGGAATTCCCCGGTGCTGTCATCACCAGGGCTCATTTTGCAAGATATCTCCTCTCCCACGGCTATATCCAGAGTATGAAAGAAGCCTTTGACCGCTACGTGGGCGATCACTGTCCCTGCTTTGTTCCGAGGGAAAAAGTAACGCCTGCCCAGGCTGTGGAACTGATCCTCGGTGCCGGCGGCGTACCGGTGCTGGCACATCCGATCCTCTATCACATGAGCGATGATCGTCTGGATACTCTCGTAGCGGAATTGAAAAAGATCGGCCTCGTGGGCATCGAAGCCATTTACAGCACCTACAATACCGCTGAAGAGCGTCAGATCCGCGGACTTGCCTCCAAATATGATCTGAAGATCAGCGGCGGCTCCGACTTCCACGGCGCCAACAAGCCCAAGATCGACCTCGGAACCGGCTGGGGGAAGCTGTATGTACCGGATGAAGTATTAGAAAATCTACGCCCAGAAAAGAAATAAATTGAAAGTTAGTGAAATACCACCCGGATGACTTTGTTGTCTTCCTGGGTGG
>OGIA01000780.1_pt1 | contig 29945 bp, 20 predicted proteins | sample 1571671 | NCBI WGS metagenome assembly OGIA01 (sample SAMEA2582027, study PRJEB24529) | metagenome | biome: Human gut stool | place: China | collected 2011
AGTTCGTAGCTGATGAGTTCAAAAAATTATGTAGATAATCAAAAACATACTATTTGTGAAATGAAATCATATTGAAGAAAAAATAATCCCTTTTTTGACAGAGGCGGTTCCAGTTGGAATCGCTTCTTTGTCATCTATGCGATCCTTAATGAAAATATAAAGTTTCACAGTCCACATGTTTAACATAATGGAAAATAATTTATTGTTTACAAAGAAAAACGATAATGATAGAATAACCATGATATATTGCGAAAAAAATCAGAAAGGGGGAAGAAGTGAACACAGATGGCTGGTTTATGGCAGATGGTATTCAGACAGCTTCAACCCCGGAAAAAGCGGATGGTGCCGCAGAATGTACGACTTTTGAACCGGAATAAGCCAGAAGAGAGTGGACAGATGCACACGCAGGAACAGGAAAGGACACAAAAGGACGTGGAAAATGAAGATTTACTGATCAGTCAGATCGATGAATTTCGCGAGAAAGCAAAACAGCTTCAGGTGCTTTTAGAGGCAAAGGAGAGCAAGGCAGCGGAACTGCAGTCACTTGTGGATGAGAGAGCCGGCAAAGCACAGGAGTTAGAACATATTTTAACAGAACGTCAGGAAGAGGCGGACAAGATCGTTACTGAGTTTGGAAGAAAGGTAGATGCGCTTGCGGATAAAGTGACGACGAAAATGGCTGAGATTGAGGCAGGTCTTAGCGGACAGGTGGCTGATATCCGAAAGACCAGTGAAGAACAGATTGCCTTAAATCGCAGGATGAATGAGGAGCAGACAGCTTCTAACCGGAAATTAAATGAAGAACAGATCGCGGCGAACAAGCAGTTCTTAGAAGAACAGGCAATCGCCAACAAAAAGCTCAGCGAGGGACAGATTGCGGAGGTCAAAGAACTGTTAGAGAATGCAACGTCACAGTTGGAGTCCATTAAGACGGATCTTTCTGAAAAAGTGCACACGGAAAATGTCAAATGTTATCGTAACATACAGGATCTGTTCAATGAGTTTGATTCTAAAATTGAAAAAATGGATGAGATGGAAGGCGGCGTTGATTCGGTGAAAGGATATGTGAAGCTGCTATCCTGGTTTTCAATTTTAAATTTTGTGGTATTGATCGTATTTATATTATATTCTATGGGAGGATTTCGCTTTTAACAGTACAGATGACGCCGGCGCTGCCAGCGTCTGTTTCTTTCTTTTTTAGAAATAAAAAAGAAGAGTCCGGTAGTAATAAATCAGAGAAATAGCTGCTAATTTTTAGGTAAAGAGAGGAATTTCATGAGCGCAGAAAAGAGAAAAGTTTGGGTTGTAGGGCATAAAAATCCGGATACGGATTCTATTTGTGCAGCTCTCTCTTATGCATATTTAAAAAATCAGACAGAAAACGATAAAACCTATGTGGCAAAACGCGCCGGAGCAGTAAATGCGGAGACACATTATGTGCTGGATTATTTTGGAGCACAGGAGCCGGAGTTAGTCACCTATGCGGGAACACAGATTAAGGATATCAATTTCAGAAGAACGGCAGGCGTAAGCAGCCAGATTTCCTTAAGACGTGCATGGGAGACCATGAAAAAATTAGAGGTTGTAACACTTCCGGTAACCAATCAGTTTGGAAAACTCGAAGGAATCATTGTTACGAAGGATATTGCAACGTCTTACATGGACGTTTTTGATAATCATGTGTTATCCCAGGCACGAACACAGTATAAAAATATTGCCGCAACATTAGATGGAACGATTATTGTAGGGAATGAACATGCCTATTTTGTAAGGGGAAAGGTAGTGGTAGCTACTTCAAATCCGGAATATATGGCAGACTATATCGAGGATGATGATATGGTAATCTTAGGTGACCGGGAAGAGGCGCAGAAGCAGGCAATCGAGTCAAATGCGAGCTGTCTGATCATCGGTGGAGGAATCGAAGTCGGCGAGGACGTGCGCACTTTGGCAGAAAAACATGACTGCATCATTATTACGACACCGTTTGATACTTTTTCTGTGGCACGTCTTATTAATCAGAGTATGCCGATCAAACAGTTTATGACACAGAAAAATATCATCACATTCGGAATTGAAGACTATGTCGATGAAGTGCGGGAGACGATGTCAAAAATCAGACACCGTGATTTCCCAATCTTAAATGAAAACGGTAATTATGCCGGAATGGTTTCACGCCGTAATTTGATGAATATGCAGAAAAAACAGGTGATACTTGTTGATCATAATGAGAAGGCGCAGGCGGTAGACGGGATTGACGAGGCTGAGATCTTAGAGATCATTGATCACCATCGTCTCGGCAGTCTTGAGACAGTTTCACCAGTATATTTTAGAAACCAGCCGCTTGGATGTACATCTACGATCATTTATCAGATGTATCAGGAAAAGAGTGTGGATGTGCCGAAACAGATCGCAGGTCTTTTATTGTCTGCAATTATTTCCGATACGCTGATGTTCCGTTCACCGACATGTACTCCGTTAGATAAATCAGTTGCGGAGGCTCTTGCAGTGATCGCGGAAGTGGATATTGAGACTTATGCGAAAAATATGTTCCAGGCGGGCAGTAATTTCAGTGGGAAAACGACAGAAGAGATTTTTTATCAGGATTTCAAAATTTTCCATACCGATGACTGTGATTTTGGCGTAGCGCAGATCAGTGCCATGAGCCGTGAAGAGTTAGACAAAGTAGCAGAGCAGATACGTCCGTTTATGGTGCAGGTGCTTGCAGAAAAGAAGATCGATATGGTCTATGTTATGCTGACAGATATCTTAGAGGAATCTTCAAAGATTATTTTTGACGGGGAAAATGCAGGCAAAATTTTAGGAGCTGCGTTCCGCAAAGAAGAACTCAGTGAGGGCATTTTATTAGAGGGAATCGTTTCAAGAAAGAAACAGTTCATACCGATGCTCATGAATGAGATGGCAGAGCGCCAGTAAGATGCAAACGCTGTTGTTCATACAATAAGTGTGAGAAAAAGTTAGATGCTAGGATTTCAGGTTTTGGAGAGACTCGCGTGGGGCCTCTCCAAAACTTTTTTTGTATGCGCGCGAAAAGGTCGAATAATTCTTAAAACCGCATGCATAGCAGACCTCGGTGATCGGTGCCCCTTCCGCAATCAGATCCTTTGCAAGAAGCAGTCTTTTGGTCGAGAGATAATTGCCGATCGTGTAGCCGGTCTGCTCTTTGAATGTGTGCATCAGATAAGAGCGGCTTAGGAAAAAATGCGCAGACAAAGTATCAATGGAGATGTCTTCCGTCAGATGTTCGCCAAGATAATTTAACACAGCGATAATTTTTTCGTCGGAGGCAGAATCATTGATAAATTCAATGCCATCATGCATGGCGGCACGGTTTAACTGTATCATAAATTCCAAAAATAAAATTTCCTGATGCAGGGAAGCTGCAAAATCTTTATCGTTTTTAGCATGGTCAAGTGACTGTATCGCTGTCTTTAACTTTGCAGCACGCGAGCCGTGAAAACGCAGAACGTGGGACTGCTCAGCAGCAGCCTGTTTCAGACAATGTGAAAGATCACAGTCCGGCTCCTTGTATTTTTTCAAAAAGTCCGGCGAAACATAGATGATAATACGCTCATAAGGAGACTCCGACTGGATGATCGGCCGGTGCACCTCCCCCGCGTGAACCAGCACGATATCATTCGGGGCAAGCTGGTAAGAACGTCCCTCAATACAATAAGTGATATCACCATTCAACAGGATCAGGATCTTGTGAAAATCGTGATAGTGATAGGAAAACTCCTTTTTATTCTGATCTTTCAAGTGAAATAATTTAAAACTCGATGTCAGATAACCGACTTTTTTATATTCCGGCATATAGGCACTCCTTCCGAATTAGATGAATAAAATGCTGTCAGGAAAAACAAACTGCCATTCAGGGAACTTTAATCCACCTTTTCCCCTGACATCCATTCAACCCTAACATAAAAAAGCACAATTTGCAATATACACAGCACTGGACGAGTATATATTTTAAAAAGTGTTTTATATAATAGAAACATATGAAAGAGACCAGTTACAGGAAATAAATGTTTTATAAACTTGAAATAATAAGATAGAAAAGAAGGAGAACGGCATGAAGAATTTCAGCAATTACAACGATTACAGTACAAAAGAAGAGTTACATTTTGAATCAAAAGCAGTACACGGAGCACTTGGTACGGAGCCGCTTACCGGAGCCGTCAGCATGCCGATCTTTCAGACGGCAACTTTCCGTCATCCGGAACTTGGGGAATCCACAGGATTTGCGTACAGTCGTCTTGAGAATCCGACCAGACAGGAATTAGAGCGTACCATGGCAATCTTAGAGGGTGGGATCAAAGGATTTGCATTTTCCAGCGGACAGGCAGCTAATATGGCAGTATTTTCCCTGTTAAATCCGGGAGATCATGTGATCTTATCTGACGATATTTATGGTGGAACATTCCGTATCATCGGCGATGTTTTTGGAAAATACGGAATCGAGCACACTTATGTGGATATGTCGGAACTTGATGAGGTAAAGGCAGCAATCCGCCCGAATACAAAGATGTTCTTCATTGAGACACCAACCAACCCGATGATGAAAGTGGCAGATATCCATGCACTTTCTGAGATCGCAAAGGGTATCGGAGCACTTACGGTTGTAGATAATACGTTTTTGACACCGTATTTCCAGAAACCGTTACAGCTTGGAGCAGATATCGTAACACACAGTTCCACGAAATATTTAGGAGGACACAATGATACGATTTCCGGTATCGTAGTTGTAAAGGATAACGAGGAGATCGCAGAAAAGATCCATGTTCACATTAAATCCCATGGCAGTCAGCTTGCACCGCTTGACAGCTGGCTGATCTTAAGAGGAATCAAGACTCTGGCAGTCCGTATGGACAGACATAATGAAAATGCAAAGAAAGTTGCGGAGTGGCTCAGAACACAGCCGAAAGTACAGAAAGTATATTATGTGGGATTTGAGGATCACAAGGATTATGCAGTGACCAAAAAACAGACGACGGGTTTTGGCGGAATGATCTCATTTACCGTTGACAGCTTTGAAACAGTAAAGAAAATCTTAAAGGGTGTTGATATGATCATGTTTGCAGAGAGCCTTGGCGGAACAGAGACACTGATCACTTATCCGACCACGCAGACACATGAAGATACACCGCTTGATATCAAGGAAAAACTTGGCATCACAGATTGTTTCCTTCGTATGTCAGTCGGAATCGAGAATGTAGATGATATCATCGCAGATCTTGATCGTGCAATGAATGCGTAAAAACGCGGCGCAGAAATGAGGATTACCATGAAATTTACAAAAATGCAGGCATTTGGAAATGATTATGTATATATTGATGCCATTCATCAGAATATTACAAATTTACCGGAGCTGGCACGTTTTGTCAGTGACAGACATTTTGCAATCGGATCGGACGGTATGGTTTTAATCTGTCCGTCTGATAAGGGAGATTTCCGGATGCGGATGTTTAACCCGGACGGTTCAGAAGGCGAAATGTGTGGCAACGCACTTCGTTCTGTCGGGAAATATGTCTATGACCATAAACTGACGGATAAGACAGAACTTGTGATCGAAACACTTGGTGGAATGCAGCATTTGAACCTGACTGTGACGGATGGATTAGTGTCTAATATCCGGGCGGATATCGGGGAGCCGAGACTGAATACGAAAGTAATTCCTGTAAATACAAATTTAGATCAGTTCGTGGAACAGCCGGTGGAAGTCTTAGATAAAACATTCCATATTACAGCAGTATCTTGGGGTAATCCACACTGTGCAATGTTTGTGGATTCTGTTGCAGACCTTGATGTGGAGCGTTACGGAAAGACGATCGAACATATGACATCCCTGTTTCCAAACAAGACGAACGTCACATTTGCTGAGTTTGTAAAACGTGATTATATCAAGATCCGTGAGTGGGAGCGTGGAACCGGCGAGACGATCGGATGTGGGACAGGCTGTTCGACAGCGGTTGTCGCAGGTGTTTTAACTGGAAGAACAGACCGCAAAGTTACTGTGGAGCAGATCGGCGGACCGCTTTTGATCGAGTGGGATGAAAAAACGAACCATCTGTTTATGACGGGACCATCACACACCGTATTTGAAGCGGAGATTGATGCGTCACATGTTTTAGAAAAATAAAAGAAATTGTTACTGTTCACGCGGGGACTTGGCATCTGCTGTCAGGTTGTGCGCCAGAGACTGGATTTTGTGAACAGCAGCAGAAATTTGATATCGGGGCTGCCGTGCAGAATGTACGGCGGCTTTTCATGGTTTGAAGTTGTACATTAAGAATAAGGACGATTTATCATAATGATTGCCGGAAATGAAAATTAAAAAATGATATCTTTGCAGTTTTAAATTGTCCGGAACCGGAGGAAAAATGAAATTAAGTAAGATTTGTGAAAAGATAAAATATGAATGTTTACAGGGAAGCATGGATGCAGAGGTCAGGGACATCATCTATGATTCGAGAAAGATTGCAAAAGAAACCATGTTTGTCTGCATGGTGGGAGCAGTGACGGATGGTCATAAATATATTCCGGATGCGGTGGAAAAGGGGGCAAGCGTCATTGTTGTGGAGCGCGACGAAGAAGCTGCTCAGATCCCGGATACGATCACGGTGTTAAAAGTGGAGTCTGCCCGCTATGCACTGGCACTGATGTCAGCAGCGCTGTTTGACTATCCGGCAGAAAAACTGATTACGATCGGACTGACCGGTACAAAAGGAAAGACAACCACAACATACATGATCAAAAATGTGTTGGAAGCGGCCGGCAAAAAAGTTGGACTTATCGGAACGATCGGTGCAATGATCGGAGATGAAAAGATTCCGTCTAAAAACACAACGCCGGAATCCTACGAACTGCACCGCATGTTTGCATCTATGGTGGAGGCAGGCTGCGAGTATGCGGTGATGGAGGTATCATCCCAGGGACTTAAGATGGACCGTACAGCGGGAATCATGTTTGATTATGGTGTGTTTACCAACCTTTCCCCGGATCATATCGGACCAAATGAACATGCATCTTTTGAGGAATATTTAGAATGTAAGAGCATGCTATTCCGCCAGTGCAAGATTGGTATTTTAAATGCGGATGATGAGCACAGCGAGGCAGTTGCAGCAAACCATACCTGTGAGATCCACAGTTTTGGCGTAGAGGATAATAATGAAAAAACATTTCTTGGGAAGCCGCTTGATCTGGTTGCAGCGGATCTTGGATTTATCAAGGAGAAGGGAAAACTCGGTATGCATTTTCATGTAAAAGGCTGCATGGACTGTGAGGCAAGAGTGCATATTCCGGGTAGATTTTCGGTATACAATTCACTGGTGACCATGTTGGTATGTCATCTGGCAGGAATTTCGGATCAGGCGATCTTAGATGGTTTAAACAAGGTACAGGTTAAAGGCCGTGTGGAAATGCTTCCGGTATCAAAAGATTATTACCTGATTATTGACTATGCACACAACGAAGTCAGCACCAGAAGCGTGCTTACAACATTGATGGAATATCATCCGAAACGCCTGATCTGTGTGTATGGCGGCGGTGGAAACCGTTCAAAACTGCGCCGTTATGATATGGGAGAGGTGACCGGTGAGATGGCGGATCTCTGTGTACTGACCTGCGATAATCCGAGAGACGAAGAAATCCGTGATATCAATAACGATATTAAAGTCGGACTGGCAAAGAGCAATGGAAAGTATATCGAGATCGACGACAGAAAAGAAGCAATCGCTTACTGCATGGTAAATGCCCAGCCGGGAGATATGATCGTACTGCTCGGAAAAGGGCATGAGGATTATCAGGAAATCCGTGGCGTGAAGTATCATTTTGATGAACGTGAGGCAGTGGCTGAGATCTTAGAGGAGATCAAAGAAGGAAAACGTGTACGCACGGTGTAATTGCTGATAACAGGAAGTGTGTGGAACATGCAATCGATGGATTAGAACAACGGGTTTGCCCGAAAAGCGGGAAAATATTTTATTGTAATACCACACGAAGTGAACGAAATTGGAGGAAATATTTTGAATACAATTACTGTAGAAGAACTGGCACAGAACGGAACAGAGGGACTGCAGCTTATAGATGTCCGTCCGGAAAATGATTTCTCGCACGGAGCGATCGAGGGCGCTGTTAATCTTCCATTAGAAAAGATTGAAGCGGGTAAGACAGCTATTTTAAAAAAAGATCAGCCTGTTTATCTGTACTGCCATGTGGGTGAAAACAGCCGTGATGCAGCTGAAATATTAGAGGACGATGGGTTTACGACTGTCAACTTAGAGGGTGGTTACCGCGCATGGTTAAGATATCAGCTCACGCGCGTGACAATGGAGGACGATTCAAGAAAAGAGCGCACGGAGCAGATTGAAAAAAGCCTGATCAAAAAATTCAGAAAACCAATCTGGAGCCGTTTCACCAAAGCACTGCATGATTATGAAATGATAAAGGACGGCGATAAGATTGCAGTGTGTATTTCCGGTGGAAAAGATTCCATGCTTTTGGCAAAACTGTTTCAGGAATTATACCGACACGGAAAACGCAATTTTGGACTTGTTTTTTTGTGCATGAATCCGGGTTACAACGAGGAAAACTGGCATATTATTCAGGAAAATGCAAAACTTCTTGATATTCCGCTCACGACATTTGAAACACAGATCTTTGATTCTGTTGCGGAGGTGGATAAGAATCCGTGCTACCTGTGTGCAAGAATGAGAAGAGGATATCTGTACTCCAAGGCAAAAGAGTTAGGCTGTAACAAGATCGCGCTGGGACATCATTTTGACGATGTGATCGAGACGATACTGATGGGAATGTTGTACAGCGGCAAAGTGGAGACCATGATGCCAAAACTTCACAGCCAGAACTTTGAGGGCATGGAACTGATCCGTCCGCTGTATCTTGTCAAAGAAGAGGATATCAAGGCATGGCGTGATTACAACCGCCTGCAGTTTATCCAGTGTGCATGCCGTTTTACTGAAAACTGTACAAGCTGTGGCGGGGCAAAAGGTTCGAAACGTGAGGAGATGAAAGATCTTGTGACGGAACTTCGCAAAAAGAGTGAGTTCATCGACAGTAATATTTTCAATAGTGTCAGCAATGTGAATTTAAAGACCATCATTGGTTATAAGAAAGATGGAGAGTATCACAATTTCCTGGATAATTATGATGCTGAGTAAAAGCGGATTTTTCGGGTAAAAGTGGGCGAATAAATATGGTAGAAAATCGAGGCGAAAATCCTTACTTTTAAAGTAGGGATTCGTTTGGTGTTGAGAAAGGAATCCTGCGTTGCGGGGTTCCTTTTTTGCGTGGAGGATTTGTAGTGAAGCGGTGCGTGGGGGTGTGGTGGCTGTCAGGGCGCCGGCAGGGGACTTGCCGCCCCCTGACAGACGCTACACTGTGGCGCACCGGTGGACTGCAAATCTTCTGGGAAGATTTTGGTGCAGGTCCCCTCAATGCCGCGGGCGGGCTGTGCAAAGAGCTGACCTTTTTGAGACTTTGGCAGGGAATTACTTATTCCCGAACAACGGAACAAAAAGCGTCAGAGCTTTGCACAGCCCACCCACGGCCCTCAGGCTCGCCATCTTTCCCCCAAAAAAGAACGCACAAAAAAGTTCACCTTCGCACACAAACGGATCCACTTACACCGAAAACCACCCACGAAAGGAGTTCACCTATACAATGAAAGCCCACAAAACAATCATCTACGAATACAAAAACGCCCCAATCCCCGGCGGCGGCTACGTCACCGGTTTATTGTACCACCCAAAACAGCCCGGCATCCTCTATGCCAGAACAGACATCGGAGGCGTTTACCGGTATGAATACGAAAAAAAGTGCTGGAAAAGCCTCATCGACAGTGTGAGCATGGCGGACATCTCCGAAACATTTCCAATCGCATGCGCACTCGATGAAAAGAAACCGGAGCGCCTGTACATCATGAGCGGCATTAACGGACAGGGCTATGGAAAATTTTCAATTTCAGAGAATTATGGAGAGACATTTATTCACAAAAAAATCCCGGTGACCGTTCATGGCAATCTTTGCGGAAGAGGAACCGGATACCGTCTGGTGGTAGATAAAAAAGATGAAAACACACTTTATTTTGCAAGCCAGTTAGATGGTCTCTGGAAAACCACGGACAGAGGAGATACCTGGGAACGGCTTCCTTTAGAGGAAAATTACATGACCTGTGTCTGGGTATCGGATGATTCGAAAACAATTGTTGCAGGAACCGCAGGATATACGACAAGGGAGAGTGATACGCTTCGCGGTCACAGCCTGTATGTTTCCTATGATGCAGGGCAGACGTTTGAAAAACTGATGCAGCCGGAAAATGTCATGATTCATGACAGTAAAATGAACGGTCTTGTGGCATCGCGCTATGACTATGATGGAACATACCTTTATGTGACGATGAATGTCACCGGAAGATGGAATTATGTGGTCGACCTTGGATATAGCTGTGATTCCGGGGATGTGATCGGCGGGAAAGTGCTGCGGTATTATTTTTCAGACGGGAAAATTGCAGGGTATGATGACATTACACCGGATGAGGATGGCACGCTGACAGCAGATTTTTTAAATTATGGTTTTGGCGGTATTTCTTCCTGTAAAACAATGCCGGGACTTCTGGTGTGTTCAACGCTCTGCAGGGAAAAAGAGAGCGATGAAATCGTATATCTTTCGAAAGATTATGGCAGCAGCTGGAGCGTGAGTCTCTGCGGACTGGAAAAGGGGGATTTATATTTTAATACTTCCTACATGAAACCGGAGTATAACGGAAACCATTGTCTGCTGCACTGGCTGAGTGATATTAAGATCAATCCGTTTGATCCGGATGAGGTATGGTTTAATTCGGGAACCGGCGTTTTTATGACGGATGCGCTGCTCAGTGAGCATCCGCGCTATCATGATGCGTGTACCGGAATCGAGGAGACCGTTCATCTGAATGTATATGCGCCGGTTGATGGAGAGGTACAGCTTGTGGATATCGTTGGAGACCTCGGCGGATTTGCATTCCGGAATCTTGATGAACCCTGTAAAAATTCTTTTGATGACAGCGAGGGCAACCGTTACATTACCTGTATCAACGCAGATATTTCCGATGCGGACAGTAATCTTGGCATTGTGACGGCGAGGGGAAACTGGAAAGGAAAAACCAAAGGCGGTCTGGTGCGCACATGCGATAATTTTAAAACATTTGACCGGATCGGCATGCCGTTTGGTATCAATGCAGAGATCGACAAGAAACTGCATGAGATCGAAAACCCGAATGTCAATGCCGGATGGGTGGCAGTGTCACCGGATGGCGTCAATATTGTATGGTCGGTTGCGGATGGGATAAGGCTTCCGGTGGAACTGGTGCTTGTCAGCAATGATGGAGGACACAGTTTTCAAAAAGCAGGAGTGTTTGATCTGGCGGGGCAGCCTGTTGAGACGGGATATCTGAAAGTATTTTCCGACCGCAGCAGGAAAGATCTGTTTTATGGTTTTGGCGGTGCGTCCGAAATCTATGTGAGCAGGGATGGAGGAAGAAACTTTTATCAGAAACAGCCGAAAGAGGCATTTCCGGTCTGTGATTTTGGCTATATTGATACTGCAAATAAGACGGAAGTGCGCGGTGAGGGCGGAAAGACTGGCATATTTTACCTGGCATTGGGAGATGCAGGACTTTATAAACTCTGTTATGACACGAAAACAGAAGAAATCCATGTGAAACGCCTGACGGACACGGGGGATGCCTGCTACCGGATGGGACTTGGTGTGATCGGAGAGGACAGGGATTATCTGACAGAGGAAAAAGCAATTTATTTCTGCGGACGCCTTGAAGGGGAATATGGTTTTTACCGCACGTTTGATGAGGGAAAATCGTATGAGCGGCTGAATCAGGATAAACAGATGTACGGCGAGATCAACAGTATCGATGGGGATAAAAGAAAGTTTGGCAGATTTTTTCTGGCGACCGGGTCACGCGGTGTTTTGTATGGGGAGATGAAACGTCAGAGTCGGAAAATATAATATAGCAGAAAGATAAATTTTGGGAGAGAAGAATTCATTTACCAGATTTATCAGGTGTAAAGACGAACGTAAGAATATATCTATATATTAAGAAAGGAAAAGTTAGATGAGAGTTTACGAAGAAAACAACAGACTTGTAATTGCAGATGGAACATTGACATTATGGTTAGAACCATGGGGAGAAAATTCCTTCCGTGTGCGCATGACCAAAGAGGCACAGATGGATGCACATGACTGGGCGCTGACCGAGGAGGTAAAAATGTGTCCGCTTCAGGTGGAGTGTAAAGAAGTTGATACGACGGATCCATGGTACAAAGGCGAGGAGTTTGCAAAATATCATCAGACCGGAAAAGTTTACACCGTTAAAAATGGAAAAATCACGGCCGTGATCTCCCCGGAGGGATGGATCAGCTATTATAATCAGAAGGGAGAACTTCTGACCGAAGAGTACTGGAGAAACAGAAACCGGATCAACCGCTACTGTGTGCCGCTGCGCATTGATGCGAGAGCGTTAAAACCGATCCCGGGCAGTACGGATTACGAACTGACTATGCGTTTTGAGGCGTTTGATGATGAAAAAATATTTGGTATGGGACAGTATCAGGAGAAAAATCTGAATAAAAAAGGTGCAATGTTAGAACTGGCGCACAGAAACAGTCAGGCGAGCGTGCCGTTTATGGTCTCAAGCAGAGGCTATGGATTTTTCTGGAACAACCCGGCAATCGGAACAGCTGTTTTTGGTGCAAACAAGACAGAGTGGTACGCAAAGAGCACAAAAAAACTGGACTACTTTATTACGGCAGGAGATACACCGTTTGAAATCGAGGAACAGTATTCTGCGGCAACCGGAAGGACTCCGATGATGCCGGAATATGGTATGGGATACTGGCAGTGCAAACTGCGCTACCGCAACCAGGATGAAATCCTTGCAGTTGCCAGAGAACACAAAAAGCGCGGACTTCCGATGGATGCGATCGTGATCGACTTTTTCCACTGGACAATGCAGGGCGAGTTTAAATTTGAGCCGAGAGACTGGCCGGATCCGAAAGCGATGGTGGATGAGTTAAAGAGCATGGGAATCGAGACGGTTGTCTCTGTCTGGCCGACCGTGGATGAGCGCAGCGAAAACTATGGCGAGATGAACGACCGCGGATATCTTGTCACACCGGATCGTGGACTTTCCTATCATATGAGCTGGATGGGAAATACCGTATTTTACGATGCAACCAATCCGGGCGCGCAGAAATTTGTATGGGAAAAATGTAAGGAAAATTACTATAAAAACGGAATCCGCTGTTTCTGGTTAGATGAAGCGGAACCGGAGTATGGACCATATGATTTTGATAATTACCGCTATTATGAGGGACCGGCACTGCAGTGCAGCAACGTTTATCCGGTTGGCTATGCGAAAGGATTTTATGACGGATTGAAAGCGGAGGGAGAAAAAGATATCATGAGTCTGGTGCGCTGTGCATGGGCAGGCAGCCAGAAATATGGCGTTCTTACCTGGTCCGGGGATGTGTACTCGTCCTTCCGCTCCATGAGAGAGCAGCTGCAGGCAGGACTTAATATGTGCGTGGCTGGTATTCCGTGGTGGACATCGGATATCGGAGGCTTTCTTGGCGGGGATATCAAAGATCCGGCATTTAAAGAACTTCTGGTGCGCTGGTTTGCCTGGGGTGCATTCTGCCCGGTATTCCGTATGCATGGGGAGCGTTCTCCGTGGTACGAGAGAGAGCAGGAGTTTATCGATGGTGTGCGCCAGCTTACTTCCGGTCAGGATAATGAAGTGTGGAGTTTTGGGGAGGACAATTATGAGATCCTGAAAAAATATCTGTTTATCCGTGAACGTCTGCGCCCGTACATCCGTAGTTGTATGGAACAGGCAAGTAAAACAGGTGCACCGGTGATGCGTCCGCTGTTCTTTGATTTTGCGGAGGATAAAGAGAGCTGGAACGTAGAGGATGCGTATATGTTCGGACCGGATCTTTTAGTGGCACCGGTCATGGAGGCAGGTGCGACAGAGCGCAGGGTATATCTCCCAGCAGGTACAAAATGGACGGATGCCTACACGAAAAAGGTATACGAGGGCGGAAATTATGTGACAGTACCGGCACCGATCGATGTGATTCCGGTATTTATGAGAGAGGGAATCTCTTATCCGATTTATGAATAAAAGTAAGAGTTCAATGAAATAATAAGATAGCCGAGTGAAGCAAGTGTAGATCACGATCATGTGCTGGTTTTGCACATGATATAAAAAATCCCCCACGCAGTGTTTGCAGCCACTGCGTGGGGGATTTTCATATTAAGAAGGGGGTTTTGTCATATTGACGATAGAAACCCAGCTGTTAAATATTTAACAGCAAGTCTATTATGTACCCAAAAGTACTAAAAATCCAGTGAACATATTGTGAATTTTTGTATTTTAATTGTTAATAAATGAAAATGAAACATGAAAGAGGATTGCGGATGACTTGACGTTTCCTTTGCTTTTCCCGTATAATAAAAACGTATGGGCATATGCCCGGCGTATTTTTTTTTGAAATGGAGAGTAATATGTCAATAGATCAGAGTAAAATCAGAAATTTTTGTATTATAGCACATATCGATCACGGTAAATCGACACTTGCCGATCGTATCATAGAACGTACAGGAACTTTGACCAGCCGTGAGATGCAGGCGCAGGTTCTTGACAATATGGATTTAGAGCGTGAGCGTGGAATTACGATCAAGTCACAGGCAGTCCGTATCATTTATAAGGCAAATGACGGGGAAGAGTATATTTTTAACCTGATCGACACACCTGGGCACGTCGATTTTAACTATGAGGTATCACGAAGCCTTGCAGCCTGCGACGGTGCGATCCTGGTTGTGGATGCAGCACAGGGAGTGGAAGCACAGACACTGGCAAATGTATATCTCGCATTAGATCATGATCTTGATGTCATGCCTGTCATCAACAAGATTGATCTTCCGAGTGCACAGCCGGATGAAGTGGTAAAAGAAATCGAGGATGTGATCGGGATTGAGGCGGAGGATGCACCGCGTATTTCTGCTAAGACCGGCTTAAATATCGATCAGGTATTAGAGCAGATCGTAACAAAGATCCCGGCCCCGACTGGAGATAAAGAAGCACCGCTTCAGGCGCTGATCTTTGATGCACTTTACGACTCTTACAAGGGTGTTATCGTATTCTGCCGTATCAAAGAGGGAACGGTAAAAGTGGGAGATACCATCCGCATGATGGCAACCGGTGCACAGTCCGAGGTCACAGAGGTCGGATATTTTGGTGCCGGACAGTTTATCCCGTGTGATGAGCTTGCAGCGGGAATGGTAGGTTATCTCTGTGCAAGTATCAAAAATGTCCGCGATACCCGTGTTGGTGATACCGTGACAAATGCCGACCGCCCATGCAGTGAGCCGCTTCCGGGTTACAAAAAGGTCAATCCGATGGTGTACTGCGGTATGTATCCGGCTGACAGCGCAAAATATCCGGATCTCCGTGATGCATTGGAAAAATTACAGATCAACGATGCGTCCTTGCAGTATGAGCCGGAGACATCGTTAGCGCTTGGTTTTGGTTTCCGCTGCGGATTTTTAGGTCTGCTTCATTTAGAAATCATTCAGGAGCGTTTAGAGCGTGAGTTTAATTTAGATCTTGTGACAACAGCTCCGGGGGTTATTTACAAAGTGCACAAGACAAACGGAGAGGTCATGGATCTGACAAACCCGTCAAACCTGCCGGATCCGTCTGAGATCGAATACATGGAAGAACCTGTCGTATCGGCAGAAATCATGGTGACGAGTGAGTATGTCGGTGCAATCATGAAACTGTGCCAGGAGCGCCGCGGTGTTTATTTAAGTATGGAATACTTAGAGGAAACGCGTGCACTGATCAAGTATGATCTGCCGTTAAATGAGATCATTTACGATTTCTTTGATGCATTGAAGTCACGTTCGAGGGGTTATGCGTCCTTTGATTATGAATTAAAGGGATATGAGCGCTCCGAGCTGGTAAAACTTGATATCCTGATCAACAAAGAACAGGTCGATGCCCTTTCCTTTATCGTATTCAAAGACAGTGCGTATGAGCGTGGAAGAAAGATGTGCGAAAAATTAAAGGAGGAGATTCCAAGACATTTATTCGAGATCCCGATTCAGGCGGCTGTTGGCGGTAAAGTCATTGCGAGAGAGACCGTCAAGGCAATGCGTAAGGACGTGCTTGCAAAATGTTACGGTGGCGATATTTCCCGAAAGAAAAAACTGTTAGAGAAACAGAAAGAAGGAAAGAAGCGTATGCGTCAGGTCGGAAATGTCGAGATCCCGCAGGAAGCATTTATGAGTGTTTTAAAACTGGATGAGGATTAAATATGGAAAAAAAGGAACTGGAATTATATATACATATCCCGTTCTGTGTCCGGAAATGTAATTATTGTGATTTCCTTTCTTTCCCGGCAGATGAAGATACACAGAGACAATATGTGAAGGCACTTTGCAAAGAAATTTTCTATTATGGGGCACATTGCAGGGATTATGTGGTTTCGACAGTCTATATTGGTGGCGGCACGCCATCGTGGCTGTGGGAGTCGGATATGGCAGAGATCATGGATGCCGTGCATAAAAATTTTGCGCTGCTGCCGGATGCGGAAGTCTCTGTTGAGTGCAATCCCGGAACTGTTACAGCGCAGAAATTTGCAGTGTACAGACAGTCCGGGATCAACCGGATCAGTTTGGGATTGCAGTCTGCACAGAATGTTGAACTGAAAATGTTAGGGCGTATCCATACATGGGAACAGTTTTTGAAAACTTATGAGCTTGCGAGAGCAGGAGGATTTTCCAATATTAATGTGGATCTGATGAACTCACTTCCTGGACAGCACACGGCAACTTATGCGGATTCCCTGCAGAAAGTCTGCCGTCTGAAACCGGAACATATTTCTGCCTATTCGCTGATCATTGAAAAAGGAACTCCGTTTTATGATCTGTATAAATTTGATGCGGTTAAACAACGTGCAGGAATGGCGACGGATGCACTGCCGACAGAAGATGAAGTCTATGAGATGACACAGCTGACCGGGCAGATGCTTAAGGAAAACGGCTATGTGCATTATGAGGTTTCAAATTTTGCACAGCCTGGTTATGCGTGCAGACATAATATAGGTTACTGGACGCGTGTCAATTATCTTGGTCTGGGACTTGGTGCGTCGTCATTGATGGAAAATATACGTTACACTAACACCAGAGATTTATATACTTATCTGGAGCAGGTCGAAGTCATCCGGGAAGGCATCTGGGAAAATAAACATGACGACGGAACAGTGGAACAGCTCCCGGCAACCAATCTGCACGCCTCTGCTGAGTCAGTTGGCAAATATGCGCAGATGGAAGAATTTATGTATTTAGGACTTCGTATGATCGACGGAGTTTCAAGGGATGATTTTATGCACAGCTTTGGGATGCCCATCGAGGCAGTGTATCAGGAAGTTTTGAATCATCTACAGGAGGAGGAGCTCTTAGAGCGCCGCGCAGGAAGAATATACCTGACACCCAAGGGACAGGATGTCAGCAATTATGCACTGTCGCAGTTCCTGTTTGATTGAAACATCATAAAATATTAAGAAAATGTTTTATGGCCTTTTACATGTGGATAGGATATAATGTGCGTAGGCAGTGAGCGGTGCCAAATAAGAGAAATACAAAAAATGACTGCTTGCAGGCATTTTTTTGTGCTTTTCTTATTTGATAGGGCGGTGCTAGGTGCCGGTAGCACGGACCGAAGTGGAACGTAGATGCCCGTCAGTCCAGTGGCACTGCGGATGAAAGAATTTGAAAAATTAAAATAGATAAGATAGAGAGTGAACGGATTTGAATGCAGAGAAGCGAAGAAAAAAACGACTGAGAAACCTGGTGTGCATAGTATATTGTTCGCTGCAGCTTCTGATCGTTCTTGCGTTATTTCAGGGGATGGGGAGTCTGCTGCACAAGCTGGTTCCGGCAGGCATCGACCTTTCGCAGATCGAAGGGAAGATCGTGGCTGTTGATGATGAGCAGGAAAATACGGAAACAATAGACGAGAATAAACTGATCGTATGTTTGGACGCCGGACACGGCGGAAAAGATAACGGGTCTGATTACAGGCTGCGTTATGAAAAAAACGATAATTTAAAAATAACACAGGCAGTGGCGGCATATCTTGCTGACAAAGAGGACGTACAGGTCATTATGACGCGTTCCGATGATACATTTTTATCGTTGGAGGAACGGACAACCTTTGCAAATCAGAATAATGCCGATTATTTTGTGTCACTGCACCGCAATACAGGCGAAGGTAATGGTGTGGAGACCTGGATCCGCAGTGATGCGGATGACAAGGCACAGGCGCTTGCCCAGAATATTATGGATAACCTGGATGCTGCAGGGATCTCGAGAAACCGTGGTGTAAAAAAAGGGACACAAAAGAGCGAGAGCAAAGATTATTATGTAAATCTGCACACGAACATGCCGGCATGTATTGTCGAACTTGGTTTTATGAACAGTCCGACGGATAATCAGCTGTTTGATGCAAACATTGACAGTTATGCAAAGGCGATCGGGGATGCTGTGTTAAAAACGTATGAGTCTTATGGAAAAGACGGAGCAGATGCTAAAGAATCCGTCGAGGATGTTCCAGGCACGGAAGAGCAGACGAGTACAGAAACGGGCACAGGTACGACAGGACAGGTATTGCAGAACACACCGATTGAAAATGTATCCTCATTGGATGCCACCAGCCATGACTGGGGACTTGGCAGCCATACAGATGATGAAAACCGTCCGTTAGATGCCATCAATGCGCAGGAGACATATGGAAAATACAATGCCTACTTTATTGGTGATGACACGAAAGACATTTATCTGACCTTTGATGAAGGCTATGAATACGGACAGACGGAGAGCATCTTAAATACCTTAAAGGAAAAAGGGGTATCCGCCACATTTTTTGTGACAGAACCGTATGCGAAAGAGAATCCGGATCTGGTAAGACGAATGATCGATGAAGGACATGTGTTAGGAAACCACAGTGTGACGCATCCTTCCGCAGGTATGCCTTCTTTATCATTAGATAAACAGGAAAATGAGGTAACAGAGAATCATGCCTATATCAAAGAAAATTTTGGATATGATATGTATCTGTTCCGTTACCCGACCGGAAGATTCAGTGAGCAGTCACTTGCACTGCTAAACAACTGCAATTACAAGAGTATTTTCTGGAGTTTTGCATATCTGGACTATGACGTCAATAATCAGCCGGATCGGGTATCAAGTCTACAGAAGATGAAAGATAAACTCCACCCGGGTGCAATTTATCTGCTCCATGCGGAGTCGGAGACGAATGCAGCAGTGCTGGGAGATTTTATTGATGCCGTGAGAGCTGCGGGTTATGGGTTTAAGAATTTTTAATAGAATATTTGCAGAAAAAGTGGTAAAATAAAATCGGTCAATCCGTGCAGAGATGCGTGTGGCTCCGGCTGCATTACCTACGACACTTTTTTCAATAGCGTAGGCTTAGCGGTGTTATCGTGAGGTAGCGGATGACCTTTTTATATATCGCTTTATGAAAAGAAAAAGAAAAATAAATAGTATCAGAAAAGAGGGACGCAGGAAAAATGCGACCTCAGAAGAAAGCAGGGGACGCCAGATTAGATCTGACGAATCCTGCTTTTTTTCGGAAGTCTGTGTTGTCAGTTAAGCAGACAAATTCCAAGATTTAAGTACCCTGCAAAAGTCACCCACAGCAGATAGGGAATCATCAGGTATCCGGCAGGTTTTAAAATCTGATAAAACAGGACATACAATATTGTCCAGACGACTGGAAACAGAAAACCAGGTGGAGCAAACGTGGGTTTTTGGAGCATGGCAAAGTTTTCCATACTGTTTTTTGTCAAAAGAGAGGACAGGGCGCCGACGGCAAGCGGTATGGCAATGCAGGTAATCAGGTTTTTCCATTCAATTTTCATAGCTGGTCTCCATTTTACTTTTCACGATATCCCTTACCTTGATAAGTTATGACAGCAGGGTATAAAATATGAGAAAGCAATATTGAAAGGAGAAGAAAGGTAATTCTAAACAAATTCAAAAAAATTGGCACACTGGTATGACCAGAATTTATTGACACAACCACCCTAAAATGATAGAATTTATCTATAAGTAACAGATAAGGCGAAAAATGTTACAAAAGAAATGGAGATTATCATGGGAAATGTACGGATTCTGGAAGTAAAACAGAGCATTTTCGAGAGCAATGACAAGCAGGCAGCATTGCTTCGCGAAGAACTGAAAAAAGACGGCGTGTTCTTGTTGAACCTGATGTCATCGCCTGGATCAGGCAAGACAACGACGCTGACACGCACGATCGAGGCACTGAAAGATGACTTGAAGATCGGTGTCATGGAGGCAGATATCGACTCTGACGTGGATGCGGAAACAATTTTAAAGACCGGAGCAAAGGCAATCCAGCTTCACACAGGCGGCATGTGTCATCTGGATGCAGATATGACGAGACAGGGATTAAAAGGACTTGGAACAGATGATGTGGAACTGGTTATTTTAGAGAATGTCGGCAATCTGGTATGTCCAGCGGAGTTCGATACGGGTGCAGTGAAAAATGCGATGATCTTATCCGTACCGGAAGGACATGACAAACCTTTAAAATACCCGCTGATGTTTTCCATCTGCGATGTCGTGCTGATCAACAAGATTGATGTGATGCCATATTTTGATTTTGACTTAGAGCAGTGTAAAAAGAACATCCTGATGCGCAATCCGAATGCAAAGATCATCCCGATCTGTGCAAAGACAGGTGAAGGTATGGAAGAATGGGTAGACTGGCTGAAAAAAGAGACCGCTGCATGGAAAGAGGAGGAACACGCATGAAAAAGTTTGAGTACACACCACCGGAACAGCCGAGAGAGCTGATCTTAAAATTAGGACAGAAGATCACCGACCGTATCGGTCATACAGTGACAGCCGAAGATCCGGAATATTATGGATTAGAAGCACTTGTGACGGATGAGATGGCAGAAGTTGCACTGAAAATGAAAGTGCGCAAACCGATGACATTAGCACAGGTCGTAAAAGCAACCGGAAAAGAAGAAAAAGTGTTAGAAGAACTGTTGCAGGAAATGAGTAACATCGGTCTTTTAGAGTACAACTGGGAGAATCCGAAACACGAGAAACAGTATGTCCTTCCGATGTATGTACCGGGAAGTGCAGAGTTTTTTAACATGAAGTTAGATCAGATTAAAGAGCACCCGGAAGTTGCATCATTCTTTGAGCGCATGGCATTTTTACCATTGCAGAAAGTAACACCGATGGTACCGCCAGGAGGCGCTGGAATCGGTATGCACGTTATCCCGGTTGAGAAAGCGATCGAGACGGAAAATGAGTCTGTCAGTGTCGAGCATATTTCCCACTGGCTGGATAAATATGATGGAAAATATGCAGCAGGTCCGTGTTCCTGCCGTTATTCCCGCGGTGTTTTGGGCGAGGGATGCGCGGATGATCCGGAAGACTGGTGTATCGGTGTCGGCGATATGGCTGACTATTTAGTCGAGACAAACAAGGGACATTACATTACACGTGAAAAGGTAATGGAAATCTTACAGCGTGCGGAGGATAACGGATTTGTTCATCAGATCACAAACATTGACGGCGAGGACAAGATTTTTGCCATCTGTAACTGTAATGTAAATATCTGTAACGCACTTCGTACTTCACAGCTATTTAACACACCGAACATGTCCCGTTCTGCTTATGTGGCAAAGGTTGAGACAAAGGACTGTGTTGCATGTGGACGCTGCGTAGAGTACTGTCCGGCGGGTGCCGTAAAAATGGGTCAGAAACTCTGTACGAAAGATGGAACCATCACCTATCCGAAACACGAGCTGCCGGATAATACCAAGTGGGGACCGGAAAAATGGGATATGGATTACCGTGATAACAACCGCATCAACTGTTATGATACCGGAACGGCACCGTGTAAGACGGCATGTCCGGCACATATCGCAGTACAGGGATACTTAAAGATGGCGGCACAGGGACGATACACAGATGCCCTTGCCCTGATCAAAAAGGAAAATCCGTTCCCGGCAGTCTGCGGCCGTGTCTGCAACCACCGTTGTGAGGATGCATGTACAAGAGGAACTGTGGACCAGGCAGTTGCGATCGATGATGTCAAGAAATTTATCGCAGAACTGGATCTGAATTCAGATACACGTTACATTCCACCGGTCGTACAGCCGTCAAACCGTGGAACTTTCCCACAGAAGATTGCAATCATTGGTGGTGGCCCGGCTGGTTTAAGCTGTGCGTTTTATTTGGCAACCAGAGGTTACAAACCGACTGTATTTGAGAAAAATGAACGTCCGGGTGGTATGCTCGTTTACGGTATTCCTTCTTTTAAATTAGAGAAAAATGTTGTGGATGCTGAAATCGAAGTGATGCGTGAACTTGGTGTGGATATCAAATGCGGCGTGGAAGTTGGAAAAGATATTTCGTTAGACGAACTGCGCGCGCAGGGATATCAGGCATTTTATATTGCAATCGGCTGCCAGGGAAGCCGCAAAGCAGGCATTCCGGGCGAGGATGCCGCGGGTGTAATGAGTGCGGTTGATTTCTTACATATCGTATCCGGTGGAAACGAAGACTACCGCGTGGATGGCAGATCTGTTGTCATCGGTGGCGGTAACGTGGCAATCGATGTGGCACGTACAGCGGCACGCTGTGGTTCCAACGAAGTTTCCATGTTCTGCTTAGAGTCTGAAAAAGAGATGCCGGCATCCAAAGATGAGGTGGAAGAAGTCAAAGAAGAGGGAGCTGCCGTTCACTGTGGCTGGGGTCCGAAAGAGATTTTGACAGAAAACGGTAAAGTGCGTGGCATCGTGCTGAAAAAATGTGTTTCCGTCAAAGATGAGACTGGACGTTTTAACCCACAGTTCGATGAGAATGAGACAATGACCGTGGAATGTGAGCATGTATACTTAAGTATTGGACAGAGCATTCTCTGGGGTGACCTTTTGGCAGGCTCTAAAGTGGAACTTGGAAGAGGAAACGGAGCAGTAGCAGATCCGCTTACTTACCAGACCGCAGAACCGGATATCTTTGTCGGTGGAGATGTCTATACCGGACCGAGTTTTGCAATCAATGCGATCGCAGCCGGAAAAGAAGGTGCAGAGTCCATTCACCGTTTTGTACATGAAAACGCAAGCATGACGATCGGAAGAAACCGCCGTCAGTTTATCGAACTGGATAAGGAAAATCTTGCCCTGGAAGAATATGACAGTGCAAAGAGACAGCGTCCTGCAATGGATGACAAGATTGATGCGCACAGATCATTCCGCGATGCACACAGGACACTGACCGAAGAGCAGGTGAAGATCGAGACTGCGCGTTGTCTTGGATGTGGAGCTTCCGTGGTCGATCCGAACAAGTGTATCGGCTGTGGTGTCTGCACGACAAAGTGTGAATTTGATGCGATCCATCTGCACCGCGAGCTGCCGGAGTGCAGCCGTATGGTAAAAGCGGAGGACAAGATGAAGGCAATTCTTCCTTATATGTTAAAACGTGAAGTGAAGATCCGTTTTGGAAAAAAGGAGAAATAAAGCGAATGCATGAACTTGGAATCGTATTTCATGTGATCAAAAGCGTGGAGGAGATCGCGCAGGAAAATGAACTGACAAAGGTTTCGGCTGTGACACTTTCCATCGGGGAAGTGTCCGGCATCGTGCCGTCTTATCTCACAGACTGCTGGCGCTGGGCGGCGGACCGCACAGAGGTTTTATCCGGCAGTGAGTTAAATATCGAGACAATCCATGCAGTGACACATTGTGATGACTGTGGCTGCGAATATGATACCGTAGCACATGGTAAGATCTGCCCGGAGTGCGGCGGGGAACATACCTGGCTTTTATGTGGAAATGAGACGATGATCAAAGAGATCGAGGTGCCGGAGAAAGAGCCGGTGCCGTAAAGAGTAACATTTTTTGTATTTTATATCGTACAGAATCGAAACATAATTGCAATTCTTAAAAAATCATGATACCCTTTGTATACATAATACTTATATAGGCAAAAAATTTTGCTGTATAATTTTTGTGTATGCAGAGGGTATTGTTATAATAAGAAATTTGCCCATAAAATGCATCTAAATTGAGATTGTAAATCTTTGCAAAGAGCACATGTAAAGTCCTTTTTGTACAAGATTGTTTATTAGAAAAAGAAAAGACGCTGACATCAAAAGAATCACTTGAGATGAAAGGTATGGCATAAATGGAAAATGTAAGAGGCGCAATGCGACTCTTATTAGGCTGTACCTGAAATTAGGGGTACAGTTTTTTTTATTCCAAAATCTGTATCATAGATTCGTGTATGAAAATCATATAAATTTGATAATCAGGGAGGAAACGAATGGATACAAGAGTAGCTTTGATCGGGATCATCGTTGAAAATATGGATTCCACGCCGGAATTAAATAAACTTTTGCATGAATACGGCTCGTATATTATCGGACGGATGGGTCTGCCATACCGTGAGCGGAATGTGCATATCATCAGCGTTGCAATCGATGCGCCGCAGGATGTTATCAATGCACTTTCCGGGAAAATCGGCAGACTTGATGGAATCACGGCAAAGACGGTGTATTCGAATGTTGGCATGGCATAAGCTGGCGTGGATATGAATTGAAAATATACACATTGGGCAAAATCAAAAGAAATATATGACGGATGCCCAATCTCACTAGCAGAAAGACCATTATGATCGGACAGGGATAAATTTATGTTACAAAACCAGAGAACACCAGACAAAAACAAACAGAAAAACTATGGCATGTCAGCGCAGAATTTTAAAAATCTGTCAGAGACAATAGAAAAGACAGCAGATATCACAAAAGAACAGCTTGCATTTCTTCTTGCCACAGAGGACGATGCGATGATACAGGATTTAAAACAGCGTGCGCGGAACACAGGTGACCGCATCTATGGAAAAAATGTCTACATCCGCGGACTGATTGAGTTCACAAATTACTGCAAAAATGACTGCCTTTACTGTGGAATCCGCAGAAGTAACTGCCACGCAGACCGCTACCGGCTGACGGAAGAAGAGATTCTTTCCTGCTGTAAAAACGGATATGAGTTGGGATTCCGCACCTTTGTACTGCAGGGTGGGGAGGATGGATTTTATACCGATGAAAAGATCTGTCAGATCGTTTCAAAGATAAAGGCAGAATATCCCGACTGTGCGGTGACACTTTCTATCGGAGAAAAATCAAGAGAGAGCTATCAGGCATATTTTGATGCGGGGGCAGACCGGTATCTGCTGCGCCACGAGACGGCAGATGAGGCACATTATAAGAAACTGCACCCGGCAGAGATGTCCTATCAGAACCGGATGCGCTGTCTTAGAGACTTAAAAGAAATCGGATATCAGACCGGATGCGGATTTATGGTAGGTTCGCCTTATCAGACCGTAGATACCCTGTGGGAAGATCTGCAGTTTATCCGTAGATTGAAACCGCAGATGGTCGGTATTGGTCCGTTTATCCCGCAGAAAGATACGCCGTTTGGTACTGAGACAGCAGGCACTATGGAGATGACACTGCGGCTGCTTTCCATTATCAGACTGATTCATCCGCATGTACTTCTCCCGGCGACCACAGCGCTTGGAACGATTCATCCTAAGGGCAGGGAGCTTGGAATTTTAGCGGGAGCAAATGTCGTCATGCCGAATTTATCCCCGGTTGCCGTGCGGGAGAAATATAAATTATATGATAATAAGATCTGCACCGGTGACGAGGCAGCAGAGTGCCGCTTCTGCATGCAGAAACGAATGGAAAGCATTGGCTATCAGGTAGCCGTAAACAGGGGCGATTTTCAGCCATAAGAAAGCAGAATGGAAAGTATCAGCCATCTGTGAGACAGAACGGGCGGACATAAGATAACTTCAGAAATCACAAATTGACAAAAAGCCAGCAGACTTAAGGCGGATCTACTGGTTTTATACGACAGTTCTGCAAAAAGAGCAGTCTGTCGTCCATATAAAAATACACTAACCGGAAAGCAAGCGGGCGCAAACTGACCGGAAAGAAAGGAAGAATGTATGTATAACGCAAAATCATTAAAAGCAGAAGAGTTTATTTCAGATGAGGAGATCAGAGAGACACTTGCCTATGCAGATGCCAACAAGGACAATGTGGCACTGATCGATGAGATCATCGAGAAGGCAAAATTAAGAAAGGGCTTAAATCATAGGGAGGCATCTGTCCTCTTAGCATGTGAGATTCCTGAAAAAATCCAGGAAGTTTATGCACTTGCAGAGCAGATCAAAAAAGATTTTTACGGAAACCGTATCGTATTGTTTGCACCGCTTTATTTGTCAAACTACTGCGTGAACGGCTGTGTATACTGTCCGTATCATCTGAAAAACAAACACATTGCAAGAAAGAAACTGACGCAGGAAGACATCGTAAAAGAAGTTACTGCATTGCAGGATATGGGACATAAACGTCTTGCCATTGAGGCGGGCGAAGATCCGGTCAACAACCCGATCGAATATATCTTAGAGTGCATCAAGACCATCTACAGCATCAAACATAAAAACGGTGCGATCCGCCGTGTCAATGTCAATATTGCTGCAACGACCGTGGAAAATTACCGCAAATTAAAAGAAGCTGGAATCGGAACTTATATCCTGTTTCAGGAGACTTACCATAAAGAAAGCTATGAAAAGCTGCATCCGACCGGACCGAAACACGATTACGCATATCACACAGAGGCGATGGACCGTGCAATGGAGGGCGGAATTGATGATGTAGGACTTGGCGTATTGTTTGGACTTGACCTTTACCGTTATGAGTTTGCAGGACTTTTGATGCACGCAGAACACTTAGAGGCAGTACATGGAGTCGGACCGCATACTATCAGTGTACCGCGAATCAAGCATGCAGATGACATTGATCCGTCTGCATTTGACAATGGCATCTCTGACGACACATTTGCAAAGATCTGTGCTCTGATCCGTGTTTCCGTGCCATATACCGGAATGATCATCTCAACAAGAGAGAGCCAGGAAGTGAGAAACAAAGTCCTTCCGCTTGGCGTTTCCCAGATCAGCGGTGCATCAAAAACAAGCGTCGGCGGCTACGCAGAGCCGGAAAAAGAAGGAGAAGTGACCAGCGAGCAGTTTGATGTCAGCGACCAGAGAACCTTAGATGAAGTTGTGAACTGGCTGATCAAACTGGGGTATATCCCAAGTTTCTGTACTGCATGTTACCGCGAGGGAAGAACCGGTGACCGTTTTATGGCACTTTGTAAAAACATGCAGATCTTAAACTGCTGTCACCCGAATGCGCTGATGACATTAAAAGAATATCTGGAAGATTATGCAAGCGAAGAGACAAAACGTCTTGGTATGGAGCTGATCGACAGAGAACTTGAAAAAATTCCGAATCCGAAAGTAAAACAGACTGCATACGAGCACATCCACGATATCGCAGAGGGAAAACGTGATTTCAGATTTTAAGAGAAGAAAAACGGGATGCATATCTTAAATGGACAAACAGAAAGCAGAGCGGGAAAATTCGTGCTGCCGGGTAGATTGTCCGAAAGGAGTACTATGGCAGGAACACTAAATGATACACCAGGCAGCAACCGTCTGCATATTGGTGTGTTCGGGAAAACAAACAGCGGGAAATCTTCTTTTATCAACGCCTTCACACATCAGGAAGTCTCCATTGTTGCAGATGTTGCCGGAACGACGACGGACCCGGTCTATAAGCCGATGGAGATCAGTCCGCTTGGTCCATGTGTGATTATTGACACAGCGGGATTTGATGATGAGACTGAGCTTGGGGAACGCCGTGTGGAGAAAACGAAACTGGCAGCGGAAAAGGCGGATATCGCTGTGATCGTGGTATCTGGCGCGGATGCCTGCAGAGAGGATGCTTCAGAAACGAAAGATGCAAAAGAAAAATTACAACAGTCGTCCGAGAAAAATCAGGAGAACTTACCGGATCTCACAGAAGAATTAAAGTGGTATCAGTTTCTGAAAGAAAAAAATACGCCTGTTTTGTTCCTCGTCGGGAAAGCAGATATTGATCCGCATACGGACGAACTTGCTTCTTATATCAAAGAAAAAACAGGAAAACAGGCGCTCACAGTCAGTGCCAAAACGGGGGCAGGGATCGACGCAGTCAGGGAAGAACTTGCCCGCCTTGTGCCGGAAAATTACGGAGATAGGCTGATCACGGGAGATCTCGTCACAGAAGAAGATTTCGTCTTACTGGTCATGCCGCAGGATATCCAGGCGCCGAAAGGACGTCTGATCCTGCCGCAGGTGCAGACATTACGGGAACTTTTGGATAAAAAGTGCCTGGTCATGAGTGTGACAACAGATAAACTATTGCCGGCACTTGCAGCCTTAAAAGAACCGCCGAAACTGATCATCACAGACTCACAGGTATTCGGCTATGTGTATGAGCACAAGCCGAAAGAGAGCATGCTGACCTCATTTTCTGTTTTGTTTGCAGCGTATAAAGGAGATCTTCCTTACTATGTGGAAGGTGCAAAAATGTTAGATTCCCTGACAAATGAATCGCATGTTCTGATCGCAGAATGCTGCAGCCATGCGCCACTGCAGGAAGATATCGGAAGAGTCAAAATCCCGCGCATGTTAAAAAAGCGCGCAGGAGAGGGCATTACCGTAGACATCATGAGTGGAACGGATTTTCCACAGGATTTATCCGGCTATGATCTGATCATCCAGTGCGGTGCATGCATGTTTAACCGCAAATATGTGATGTCGCGGATCGACCGTGCCAAAAAACAGCAGGTTCCGATGACAAATTATGGGGTGACAATCGCACATCTGACCGGAATACTTGATAAAATTTCAATGTAGATAGTTTGTCAGACAGATATATAATAAGAAGATACGATAAGAGAGTGTAAGCCCGCAGAAAACCGGTGATGGTTTCCTGCGAGCTTGTTCAGACTAAAGCAGATACGTTTTCTTACCGATAATAGCTTATATAACTAGAAATAGTTATGAAAAGAGGGAATAAGAACTTTTACATGTGGGAATGAGGAGCAAAATGAACGATTTTAATTATTATGCACCGACAAAAGTTGTTTTCGGAAAAGGTGCGGAACAAAAAGTTGGAAACCTGATAAAAGAACAGAACTGTAAAAAGGTTCTCATCCATTATGGAAGCGGCAGTGCCAGACGCTCCGGTCTGTTAGACAGGATCGAGGCGATCTTTGATAAAGAGGGGATCACTTACATCGAATTGGGCGGTGTCGTTCCTAACCCGAGACTTTCTCTGGTGTATGAAGGAATCGCACTCTGTAAAAAAGAAAATGTCGATTTCATCCTTGCCGTCGGCGGCGGAAGTGTCATTGATTCCGCAAAGGCGATCGGATATGGTGTTGCAAATGAAGGAGACGTGTGGGATTTCTTTGATTTTAAACGGAAACCGACTGCATGTCTGCCGATCGGTGTAGTGCTTACGATCGCGGCGGCGGGAAGTGAGATGAGCGGTTCCTGCGTAATAACAAAGGAAGATGGCGGCATGAAGAGAGGATGCACGGCCGATTACAGCCGATTAAAGTTTGCTGTTTTAGATCCGGAGCTTACGATGACGCTTCCACCGTATCAGACAGCATGCGGATGCACGGATATCCTGATGCATACGATGGAACGCTATTTCAACCACGGTGAAAACATGGAACTGACGGATGGAATCAGTGAAGCACTGATGCGCACGGTGATCAGAAATGCAAAAATCCTTGTAAAAGAGCCGGAAAATTATGATGCGCGCGCGGAAGTCATGTGGGCGGGAAGTCTTTCCCATAATGATTTAACCGGATTGGGAC
>OGIA01000785.1_pt1 | contig 29727 bp, 23 predicted proteins | sample 1571671 | NCBI WGS metagenome assembly OGIA01 (sample SAMEA2582027, study PRJEB24529) | metagenome | biome: Human gut stool | place: China | collected 2011
CGATTGGACGTGGACGCAGCACACCGCCTGGCGCCTCGACGGCAAGAACAAACCCGGCAAACTCTTCATCACGGTCTTCGACAATGGCGACAGCCGCGGTATGGAACAGCCCGCGCTTCCCGAAGACAAGTACACCCGTGGCGTGATCTACAAGATCGACGAAAAGGCGGGGACGGTCGAACAGGTGTGGACGGTGGGCGAAGACCTCGGTCACGATGCCTACAGCCCGGTGACAGGGTTGTGCCAGTATCAGGACGACAAGGATTCCGTCGTTGTCTACTACTCGACTGCGGGTCTCTCCTTCGACCTCCACGCGGGTGGCGGCGCCATGGGCGTCCCCATGCCGCACCCCTACCTCACAGAATACCGTTGGGGCGAAACGACGCCGGCCGTGAAGATCGACTTCAAGAACGCATTCGGTTATCAGGCCTTCCCGATCAGCCTTGAAAAGGCGTTCACGAAGAACTGATCGAATCTCCGAGAGACGCGCCTCCCCACTGCGTGACAAAACGCCCGCCCGGTTAACCCGGTCGGGCGTTTTTGTGTGGGCGGCGATGAGCGGTCCCAAGCATGACCGCGCTCGGAGGCCGTGCCCCACAGTCAATACCGTAAGGCGTCTTAGATAGTCGTCTCGGCGGCTTCGCACTCTTCCCACCAGACGCTCAGGACCGCTTCCTCGCGCTCGTACACCAGCGCGCTCGCGCCCTGCCCTTCGGGCTCGAGGAAGCGCAACAACCGGCGGGTCGTCGTAGCCGCCGCACCCGGGCCCGTCACCGTGAAGACGACGCCCGAAGCGGTCGAATTCGACATCGTGAGGAAGCTCACGCCGCGATCGAAGGCGATCACGAGCGTGCGACCGCTCGCAAAGCGAATGCTCAGGCGTCGCCCGTGGATGACGGCCTTCTTGTTGTCGGTCTCCTTGACGACAAGTCGCCCCTTGCCCGCACCGAACACACTCCCTTCGCAGACGGCCTGACGCAGTTCGTCGAAAACGCGACCGCGGAAGTCGTAATTCGGCCACCGCCCGTAGGGGCGCGCAATGCCGAAATCGTTGGCGGGCGGATTGACGTCGCGCATCGTCGTGATGAGGTACTTGGTCGATTCCGTGACGGCGAACGCGTCGGTCGCAGCCTTCATCAGCGACAACACGATGATCGGATCGATAAGGCGCTCGAGATACCGGTCTGTATAGGCTATTCGACAACCGTGTCCGTACCTCCCAATTCGTGCACGTCGGACACTCCGAGTCCCGCGGCGCAGGCCGCAAGAATCTCACGCCCGAAGTTGTGAACGGTGAGGGCCCGCGGTGTGAAATTGCGAATCACGGTGCTCTCGGAGAGCTTCTCTTCGACGTCGATTGCCGTCCAAACGGGGCTTTCCGCCGTCGCGAGGTTCGGTATGCGGTCGACCCGACCGACGAGAATCTCTTCTTCGGTTCGAGGCAGAGCCACCCCTGCGGCGGAACGTCGTGCACCGTGCACACGGCCCGCACATGACCCGAGACGTCCTCCGTAAAGGCAATCGTGCGGTTCGCGTTCAAAGCGGGCGTCGTCTCGGGCGTCCCTTCGGCAAATCGGCCCCCGACCTCCGAGAAGACGGACGCCTGATTGCGCTGCTCGACGCCGAGCGCGCTCCAGGTGAAGTCGACCGCGCACAGGGTCACTTCGACGCCGGTATGCGCGAGGATCGAGGCCGTCTGGAAAACGTCCGACGCGTGGCGGTCCGGGAACGCCGTGAAGCACGAAGCCGATGCGGCGCAGTTCACCGATACGCGCGCTCGTCTGCCACCGCACTAGCTCCCAGTTGAGGTAAGTCGTGTTTTTCCTATCGCTCGGTCCGCCCCGCACTTCCTGCACCCCGCCGCATCCTCGAAAAGCAACGGCCCCCGAGCGCATACCGTTCGGGGGCCGTTGTTGTTTGGGGGGTCGTGCGCGCTCAGTGCGCGAGCTTCAGACCGATGACGCCGACGAGGATCATGAAGAGAAAGAAGATCCGCAGCATCGAGGTGCTGTCGCCGAAAAAGATCATCCCGATCACCGCCGTGCCGACGCCGCCGATCGCGGTCCAGACGATGTAGGCCGTGCCGATCGGGATCGTCTTTTGGGCCTGAAAAAGGAAATAGCCCGAGGCCACCATGGAAAGGACGGAAAAGCCGATCCAAAGCCAGGACATGCGGCCTTCGGCCGCGTTCGCAAGCTTGAAGCCAAGCGGCCAACCCATTTCGAAGAGCCCCGCAACGATGAGGTAGGTCCAGGAAAGCATGACGATCGAGAAGTCGAAAAAAGTAAGGGGTCGAAGGAGAGACGCCGGAGAACGAAATCCCGGGCGACTCCGAAAGCGAATGCGGATTGTACCTGCCTTCAGCGAATCGGTCGAACACGCAGGGAGGGAGCGCCCCCTTCGTACGAAAATCATCGGGAATAACCCTTCCTCGTCTCCTTCGGAGGTCGTTCTTCCCGCCGAAGTCGGGTCCTACACCCGACTTCGGTCGGTACGCGCGGAGCACGCTTCTCCGTCTTTCCCGAAAACCCTTTGAAAACGCGGCCCGACGCCTCGCATTCGCGGCGCGCGAACTTCGCCGAAGGACACGCCGAGAGGGACCCGATACTCGGTAAAAACCCGCACACCACCCTCCGACAACGCCTTCTTATCTATCCCTTAATGGGTATTTGACTCGTGTCAGACCCTCGGTCGTACCTTTGTTGCCGTTCTCGCCGCGCCGCGCGTGCGGCGTCATTTCGGCTTGATTCCGGTTTTCTCCGGTTTTGACAAAGGCATACGAATCATGACCAAAGCTTTCTCGCGTCGCGCGTTCCTGCGCAACACCATCGCCGGCAGCGCGTCCCTCGCGGCCGTCGGCGCCCGGGCGGCTTCGGCGGGCATCTACAAGCCCGGCGTCTACTCCGCCACCGCCCAGGGTATCGGCGGCGACGTCGTCGTGACGATGACGTTCGACGCCAACCGCATCACGGACGTGGTGCTTGACGTTTCGCACGAAACTCCCTCGATCGGTCAGGCGGCGGCCGAGACCCTCAAGAAATCCCTCATGGCGGCGCAGAGCGCCGAAATCGACGCCGTTTCGGGCGCCACGATCACCTCGCGAGCCGTGCACCAGGCCGCGGCGAAGTGTATCGCCCAGGCCCGCGGCGAAATTCCGGTTGAAGTCGTCAACAAGCAAGACGAAGAGGGCGACGACGGCGACTGGCTCGGCAAGGAACCCGAGTTCGCCGAAAGCGAAATCACGGCGACCCACCGCACGGACATCCTCGTCGTCGGTTGCGGCACGGGCGGCATGTTCGCCGTGGCGTCGGCTGCCGAAGCAGGCGGCAAGGTGATCGGCATCGACCGCTTCCCCGTCGGCACGGGCGTGCGCGAAGACCTCGGCGCGATCGACAGCCGCTACCAGAAGGAATGGGGCACGAAGATCGACAAGTTCGAATTCATCGCCATGGCGACGCAGTACGCGGGAGGTCACGTGCGTCAGGACCTCATCAAGCTCTGGTGCGACGAATCGGGCGCCGTCATCGACTGGTTCGGCGACCGCCTCGCCGAGCGCGGCATCAAGCTCGTACACGAATCGGGCGACAAAGGGGACGATACCCGCTACAAGCACTTCGCGATCGGCCATTCGCCCAAACTCGACGTCAAGGACGCCGACGGGAAGCTGATCGACCTCAACCGCGTGCTCTACGACTATGCGGTGAAGCACGGCGCCCGCTTCGACTATTCGACGACGATGTTGAAGCTCGAAAAGAAGAACGGGCGCGTCACGGGTTGCATCGCCCGCAACGCCGACGGCAAGCTCGTTCGCTACGTCGCCGCCAAGGGCGTCGTGGTCGCGACGGGCGGCTACGCGCGCAACTACAAGATGATCGAAGCGCTCCAGCCCTGGAACCTTCGCATCGTCGGCCGCACGGGCGCCATGCCGGGCGCCCGCGGCGACGGCATCCGCGCCTGCCTCTGGGCGGGTGCGAAGATGGACGAAACGCACTCGATGATGATGTTCGACCGCTGCGCGATCCGTCCCGACCAGAAGCCGGGCCGCGAAACGATCGAATCGGGCGACAGCGGCTTTTTCTGGATGGGCTCGCAGCCCTGGCTCAAGCTCGATTCCGACGGCAAGCGTTTCATGAACGAGTCGGGCACGTACGAAAACGTCCTTCACTCGAACGAGTACCACAAGGACCACGCCCATTACACGCTTTTCGATTCGAACTGGGTGAAGTACGCCGAAGCCTTCAAGATGCACGGCTGCTCGCGCATGTTCCCGTTTGAAAACGGGGCCGAACCCAACATCCCCTGGCAGGTGGTCCAAGAGAAGATGCTCCCCGAACTCGTCGAAAAGGGTTACGTCAAGAAGGCCGACACGCTTGAAGATCTCGCGCACGCCCTGGGTCTTCCCGTCGACGCCGTGAAGGCGAGCGTCAAGCGCCACAACGAACTCTACGCAAAGGGCGAAGACGTCGACTTCGGGAAAGAAAAGCACCGCCTCTCCGCCATCGACAAGCCTCCCTTCTACGGCGCGAAGAACGTCGGCTGGATGCTTTGCACGATGGACGGCATTCACATCAACACCGACCTCAACGCGATGGATCCGGAAGGGAAGCCCATCCCAGGCCTTTACGTCATCGGCAACGACAGCGGCTGCTACTTCGCGAACGAGTACCCGAACCTCGCGACCGGCATGGCCTGCGGTCGCACCGTGACCTTCGGCCGCATCGTCGGCCTCAAGCTCGCGCGCTCCTAACCTGCTGCAAACGTTCCCGAGCCCGCCCCACCGGCTCGGGAGCAGTTCATTTCTTCTTTTTCGACCGATTTTCAACCCTCGTTCCCAAAGGAACCAACATGAAAAAGACCCTTCTTCATGCGGCCTCGCTTGCGGCTCTCGCCGCGCTTGCGTCTCCCGCGACGGCCTCCGACGTCCAACTCTACGGCGTGCTCGACTACGGCCTTTCCGTTCAGCACCGCGAATACGCCGACGGCACCGATTCGACGCAGAGCCGCATGGTTTCCGGTCAATACATCGGCTCGCGCTTCGGCATCAAGGGCGAAGAAGACCTCGGCAACGGCATCAAGGTGGGATTCGTGCTTGAAAACGGCTTCTCGACCGACTCGGGTGCTCTCAGCCAGGGCGGCCGTCTCTTCGGGCGCGACGCGCGCGTCTATCTCGACGGCGACTTCGGGTACCTCTCTTTCGGCCGCATGGGCTCGATGGTGGGCGGCAACGGCCCGTACGCCCGCTTCGGTCACGTGGTGAGCCCCTTCTCCTGCGGTTGGGGCGACATCGGCGGCCATCTCCAGGTGGTTTCGCTCGGTTACGAATTCATCGACAACGCCGTCGCTTACACGACGCCCGCATTTGCCGGGGTCGATGCGACCGTTCAGTACTCATTCGGTGCCGACACGACGAAGTATGGTTCGGGCATCGAAGGGCAGAGCTCCGTCGAACGCATGGCCAGCGGCGCGATTCGTTACCGCAACGACAAGATGATGGTTGCCTTCGGCGTCGAATCCATCAACCAGGCGCAACCCGCGGCCGATGCCGAGCGCCTCGACGACAGCTTTTCCTGGAATCTCGGCGCGAATTTCGACGCCGGTTGGGCGAAGTTCTACGGCTACGCTCAGATCTTCGAAAGCTATGCGGCCGCGGCCAAGACGACCACCTTCGCGCTCGCTTCGGGTGTGGACGGTTGGGGCGTCAACGTCGGCGTCGACGTTCCCGCCTTCGGCGGCACGGCGAAGTTCGGCATCGGCTACGGCGATTTCGAAGGCAGCGTCGACTCCGACATGACGATGAGCACCTGGCAAACGGCCGTGGGCTACACGTACGCGCTCTCGCGCCGTACGACGCTCTACACGGCGGCCGACTGGATCGCGTCCGACTACTCGCAGGCTTACAAGACCGAAAAGCCGACCGCCACGGAAGACGTGTTGGAATTCACGGTCGGGATCGTTCACAAGTTCTGATCCGGAAGTCCAACTCCCACGGAAGTTTCCTCGAAAGCAACGCCCTCCGACGCCCCGTGCGCCGGGGGGCGTTGTTTTTCGGGGAGAATTTCAGGCCCGCTCGACGGGAAGAATGAAACGTCCGAGCCCCGGGCGCGCCTTTCCCGTTTCGTCCGCCAGGCGCATTTCGTTCATGAGGAGCCCGTTCCCCGTCACGCGAAAGCCGAGCTCGCGAAGGCATTCGTAGGCGGGATGACGCCCTTCAATCACAGACATCATGTCGTGCGAGGGGTCGAGTTCATAAAAATGAAAGACGAACGCCCGCCCGAATTCGAGCCGCTCGACGGCGTCGTTGCACGGGATGCCGTAGCGTTCGAGCAACCGCTCCGGTACGGCAAAGCCCCAGTGCACCGTGCTCGCCCCCTCGACGGGACCAGGCTTCACCAGCATCGCCGACTTCGTGACGGGAAGCCACGCGCACCAGTCGCGTAGCAACTCCCGGATGCGGTCGTCTTCGAGAAACGCACGGTCGTTCGTATGCCGCAAAAAGACGTAGGGTTCGACATCCCGAATCTCCCAGTCGACCGGGCGCTTTCGGCGCGCTTCGAACCAGCGCTCCAGGGCCTCTTCTTCGTCGACGATCGCCTGCAGGCGCTCGATCGTGCGCCGCATCTCGCGGGTGCGCTCACCGAGAAGCGCCATCGCGCGTTCGGCGTCGCAGTTCGTGTACTCGCGCATCTCCCGAATGCTCACGCCGTAGTTGCGAAGCCGCAGGTAGTCGATCACGCGCGCGGACTGTTCGAACGAGTAGTAGCGGTACCCGCTCGGCGTACGGTGCGCTTCGAGGAGCCCGCTTTCCTGGTAGTGCTTCAGAAAGTCCGCGGTGACACCCACGCCCCGGGCGAAGTCGCCGATGCGATAGCGTTTCGGGCCTCGTTTGTCGTGATCCATGCGGTACGGCTCCTTAATTTTCAATGGGATAAAAGGTCGGGGCGCCGAGCGCGGCAACTGGCTCGACGCACTTCCATTCTATAGAGCACGTCGACTCGGACGCATTTTCCTTCGGCACGATCCGAAGCCTTTGCAGAAGCCGTGACGCCTTGCCGCGCAGGCTCGCCGGCCGTTCCACCCTTGTCGAGCCGACAAGGGTGGAGACGTGCGACGCTCTACTCGGTCAGACGGCTTGCAACCCGTTCGTGCGCTTCAGGAACCCGGTAAAGACGCCCCAGCCGATGGCGAGCGACGTTTCATCCTGAATTTCGAAGTCATGACGGTGATGTCCGTGATGATTGCAACCGAAGTAGAAAAACACGGCTTTGCCGCCATGCTCCTGAACGCGACGGATAAGCACCGTGCAGTCTTCGCTTCCGACTTTCGCGTTCATGTCAACGACCGAATCGACGCCCGGAACTTCCGCCGCAGCGGATTTGATGAGTTCGACAGCCTCTTCGTCGCCCCGGTAGGTCACGGCCTCGCCGACCCGACGCAGATCGTACATACAGCCGTATGCGGCTGTGATGCCCGAAACGGTCGACTCGACGGCCTTGGCCATGTAGTCATTGATCTCGGTCGTTTCGCCGCGAACTTCCATCACGAGCGAGGCGTGTTCGGCAACGATGTTTCGCCCCGTTCCCGAATTGAACTTGCCGATTTGCACGCGCGTGATGCCGCCGCTGTGCCCGGGGAGCGACCCGAGGGACATGCAGAGAGCGGCGCCGCACATGAGAGCGCTCTTTCCTTTTTCGGGACTTCCCGCCGCCGAAGGAACGCCCGTAATGTCCAAATCGAACTTCGTCGTGGCAAGGTAGCCGCGATGCGACACGCCTACTTGTCCCAGACGGGCCGAGCAGCCGATGTGCGCACCCGCAAACCAGTCGACATCGTCGACAACGCCGCGGGCAGTCATGGCGGCCGCACCGCGAACGCCCTCTTCTGCCGGCTGGAAAAGAAGTTTGACGGTGCCGCAGAGCTTGTCTGCATTCTCCGCCACCCAGGCGGCGACGCCGAGACCGACGGCCGTATGACCGTCGTGACCGCAGGCGTGTGAAAAGCCGGGAATTTCGGATCGGTATCCGCCCCGACAAGCTTCGTGTTCGGAGTCGGTCGTCTCGTCAATCGGCAATGCGTCGATATCGAAGCGCAGAGCGGTTACGGGCCCCGGACGTCCGGTCTTCCAAACACCGACGGCACCCGTATAGCCCTTCGTTTCATCGAGAAACGACTGAGGAACGCCATGCGCCGAAGCGCGCGCCGCCGCGTCCTCGACAAGCTTCGAATCACGCCCGAGAGCATGCTCGGGATCTACCGCACGGTCGCCGGTCCACACTTCGAAGCCGAGCGTTCGAAGTCGATCGACGATCAGGTACGTGGTCTCGAATTCGCACCACCCCTCTTCGGGACGCGCATGCAGACGCCTGCGGTCGGCAATCATGGACTTCACAATATCGGACATGTTGTGACTCCTTGCATCAAAGCTCGAATACGAATCCGAGTAAAACGATATTGACCAGCATCGGGATCGCCATGCGTTTGGCGACGTCGAGCGGGGAAAGCTTGGTCATGCCGGCGATCACGATAGTCGCGCCGGCAATCGGCGAGCACATGCGACCGAAGGCTCCGGAAAGAGCGGCCACCATACCGAGGTTTTCGATTTTCATCCCGAAGTCGGCGGCATACGGCGTCACGGCCTGATTGAAGGCGTGCCCGGCGGCGTCTCCCGAACCGGTGAGCACCCCCATGACAAAAGGACCGAAGTTGGCCGCGTAGCGCGCAATGTCGTTCGAGTGCTTGAGGGTCTCAATCAGCGAATCGATCACGCCGCAGGCGCGCAGACCGCCTGCGAAACACCCAGCCGCAATAATGATGCCCATGATGTTCGCGTAGCCTTTGCCCATGCCTCCGAAGAATTCCTTCGTGACGGTCTGCGGATTCGAGCGCGTGATGAGAAGCGTGTAGATCGAACCGTATACCATAGCTTCCGCGACCGACATGCGGATCTGCGGAACCACGGTCGCACCGAGCATCAGGAGAACAACCGGGAGAATCGGAGCGACGGCGCGAAGCATACTCGGATGTTCGGGCAACTGGCCGCGCTCGTCGGCAACGACCGAAAAGCCGAGGTCTTCGCCCGGCTGCGGGCGCTTGTAGTCTCGGAAAACAAAAACCATTGTCGTTACAAGAACGATATTCAACGCACACATCGTGAGCACTTCGGGAGCGAACTGCACGATGAGGTCCATCACGTCCATTTCGGCGATTTTCGCGATCCAGACGTTGTGGGAGCTTCCGGGGCTGAGCGTCGACGGCGTAATCGAACCGATGATGGCCGCGCCCGCGATCGCCGGATGGAAGCCCGCGCGAACCATGAGCGGAATCATCGTGGGGCCGAGAGCCGCGGCGCAACCCGCAGCGCTCGGGATCGCCACCGCGACGCACGAGGCGACGAGCATGCAGAAGGGCAACAGAAAGACGCCGAGTTTTCCGAGCGGCTTCACCAAGAGCCCCACGAAATGCACGTCGCACCGCGTGATGGCAATCACTGCGGCAAAGCCCATCGAAGAACAGATCGACGTAATGAGCGATCCGTTCGTCATATTGGCGATGAATGCTTTCATGGCGGTCTGTGGTTCGCCCACAAGAACCGCCATCGCCAAACCGGCTGTGAAAAGCACCAAACGCGTTTCCCATCGCTTCAAAAGCGCCGCGATTGTGAGGATCGTCGCGATCCCCGCAAGCCAGAGACTCCAAGTCATGCTTTTTCTCCCATGGTACGCAGATGAGCCATCGAACCGTAGAGCTCAAGAATGCGCCGGTATTCGGTTTCGTCATTGAAGGGGCAGCGCCCCGCCGTATAGGCCTTTGCCGTCTCAACCGCAAAGCGCGCCGCCTCTTCGACGTCCGTGAGATGCGAAGCGCCCGTGGCGCATCCCGCCACCTGCGAGACCGTCGTAATCGCAACGCCGATCACGGGAGCACGCGTCGCAACCGAAGGTTGCAGGATGGAATTCAAGTGGTAGACGTCGTTGCCGTAGGGCGTGATGTCCTGCATCGTGACGGGCAGAACGAGCGGGAGTCGCCCCGTCACGGTCGAGAGGATGTCGAGTGCGGGTTCGCACACGCGTAGAATCCACCCGTCCCGTACGGTCGGCGTGACGGCGACGCCCCGCGCGTTGAGAATACGGTTCCCCTTCGTCGTATCGATCGTGAGGATCGCATCCATCGCGGGATCGACTTCATGCTCGTTACTCACGGCGCTCGGCACGGGCGAATCCATGAAGGGGACGGGTTCGTGAGGCCGCGTCGGAGCCGTAGGACAGATCTGGGTCGTTATGATCACGTCGCCCTCAAGCACGTCGCCTCGAACGTGCATCTCGGCGAGCTTGCGCGCAGCCGAAAGGGCGGCGAGTGCGCCGTCTCCGTCCGACGTGAAGCCGATCCGCTCGGGACGCGCACCGATCCCGCCAAGGCGTCCGATGATGCCGAGCGTCGGAGCGTCGCCGCCGAGCGTCCGGCCGCGCTTGCCCGGAATGAGAATGTGCACGAAGTCAACGCGCCCGCGCGCGCCTTCGATCGTCGTCAAGGAGGTCGAGATGTCGCAGGCTTCGAACAGTTTGAACGTTTCAAGAACGCGCTCTCCCGTCGCGGCAGGATCGTCAAGAACGTCGAAGAGCGCGATGACGTGTTTCCAACACATGAGCTTTGCCTCCTTTTTTTGCAAATTCGATGTGGTTGCAGCGGTTGCTCCCGACCCGGCGGACAAGTCATCCGGGAAGCGGATGCACCCTTTCTTATGTCTTAAAGGTCACCGGCTCCCGGATCACCCTCCTCGGGCTCGACGGAGAGCACGAGTTTCTTAAGGAGCCTCTCAAGAACGACCGATTCTTCGGAGTCGAGCGCTTCAATAAAACGCTCTTCGTCGCGCACGTGTGCGGCGTGCACCTCGATGGCAAGCGCGACACCGGCAGGCGTCGCCTGCAAAATCCATGCGCGACGATCCCGCGCGTCGGGTTCACGCACAAGCGCGCCCTTTTTCTCAAGACTGTCGATGCGGGCCGTGAGGCCGCCCGAAGAGATGATCATGCGTTCGTGCAGGTGCTTGGGTTGCAACCGGTGGTCGGGACTGCGCACTACGGCAGAGAGCACCTCCACCTCGCCGATCGAGAGCCCGTAACGCTCGAAAATGCGTTCGGTGCGGCGGCGCGAATGTTGCGCCAGGCGGACGAGTCGCGTCACCGTACCGTTGCAACGGATGTTCTTGTCCGGGAAACGCGCATGCCACTCGGCTTCTTGAACATCAAAGAAGTCGGGCGTACCGTTTACCTCGCTAAAGTCTTCGTTCGGCATTGATGTTCTCTCTTTTATCTCGACGTCGAGATTCTTGACATCGATCTTACTGCAAAACCGTGCAGGCACCTTCCTGAAAAACCCGAAGGGCATACCCCCGCTCCAACCCCAATCATGTTGGACGCGACCGTGAAGAATCCCGCACGAGCGCGAGATGCAACGCTACTTCATCACGACGCTTGAGGCGACGAAGGAGAACGTGGCCGAATCCTTCGGCACGATCGTGCGAGAATGAAAGACGCTCGATTCGCCCGAGCATAAGCCCTATCCCGACCGCTTCCGAGAACCGAAATGCCCGCCACGCTCACAACGCTTCTCGCCGAACCTTTACGCAAGCTTCTGACGTTTCCGAAGCGTCGCACACGCTTTCCATGCCGCGCCGCCCGGAGTCGCACGGCAGGGATCGCATGCGCGGCGGGGCTCGTGATTGCGCTCGCAGCGGCCGGGACGACGAACGCGGCCGAGCAGCCGCTTCTCCTCAACTCGCCTCGCCCCGCGGCCGAATACGGAACGAACACGCTTTTTACGGCCTTCGGCGGGCGAAGCCCCCGAACGCTCGACCCGCAGCGCTCCTACTCGGCGGATGAGACGGTCTATACGTACAACATCTACGAGCCGCTTTATCAATACCACTACTTGAAGCGTCCCTACGAACTTGTCGGTCGCACGGCCGAGCGCGTCGTGCACCCGACCTACGTAGACGCATCGGGGCGGACGTTGCCCGACGATGCCGATCCCGCAACGATCGCCGAGTCGATCTACACGATTCCGATTCGCAAAGGGATTTTCTACGCACCGCATCCCGCGTTCGCCAAAGACGCCGACGGGCGGTTCCTCTATCACGATCTTCCGTTCGAGGTGGCGGCGCAAAAGCGCTCGCCCGCCGACTTCGAGCACGCGGCGACCCGCGAACTTACGGCCTACGACTACGTCTGGGGCATCAAGCGCCTCGCGAGCCCCCGGGTCGTGAGTCCCGTTCTCGGTACGCTCGCGCACCACATCGTGGGGCTCGACGAGTTCGCCGCAAAGCTTGCCGACGAAGAGAAAGCCCGTCGGGAACGGGGCGAATCGGCGGCGTCGCGCTACCTTGACCTGTCGACGCACGAAATTCGGGGCGTGCGCGCGATCGACGCGCACACGCTCGAAATTCGCGTGCACGGAAAGTACCCGCAGTTTTCGAACTGGCTCTCGATGACCTTTTTCGCGCCCGTGCCGCCCGAAGCGGACCGCTTTTACGCGCAGGCGGGGTTCGCGCGCAACAATTTTTCGCTCGACACCTGGCCCGTCGGAACGGGTCCCTACCGCATGGCGGTCTTCGAGGAAAACCGACGTCACGTGCTTGAGCGCAACCCTCTCTTTCGCACGGAAACCTATCCCTGCGAGGGCGAGGCGGGCGACCGGGAACGGGGACTGTTGGACGCGTGCGGGAAGCCGTTGCCGCTTACCGACCGTGTTGTTTTCGACATCGAAAAAGAAGCCGTTCCGCTACAGACGAAATTTCTTCAGGGCTACTACGACAGTCCCTCGATCGATCGGGTCGACACGGGGCTCGGGTTCGTCGCGGCCATGAACGACGACCCGGAAAAGGCGGCGCTCTACACCAAAAAGAAGTTGCAGTTCCCCTCGACCGTCGAAGCGGGTCTCTGGTACGTGGGATTCAATTGGTTGGACCCCGTCCTCGGCGGCACGGGCACCCCCGAAGAGCAACGCCGGGCGCGGCTTTTGCGTCGGGCGATTTCGATTGCGGTCGACTGGGAAGAAAACATCGCGATCTTTCAGAAGAACCAGGGGATCGCGGCACACGGCCCGATTCCGCCCGGCCTTTTCGGCTGGCGCGACGACGGCCCGTCGGCCTTCAACCCCGCGGTATACCGACGCATCGAATCACCCGACGCGCCCGGCAAAGTGCGCGTCGAACGCCGGTCGATCGAAGAAGCCCGGGCCCTCATGCGCGAGGCGGGCTATCCCGACGGACGCGACGCGAAGACGGGACGGCCGCTTGTGCTCAACTTCGACTACCAGAACGCGACCCAAGGGTCCAAGGCCTACCTCGAGTGGTACCAGCGGCAGTTCGCGAAGCTCGGCATTCAGCTTGAAATTCGCGCGACCGACTACAACCGCTTCCAGGAAAAGATGGATCGGGGCGCGGCGCAGATCTTTCTCTGGGGTTGGGTGGCGGACTACCCGGACGCGGAAAACTTCCTCTTTCTCTTTTACGGCCCGAACGCCAAGGCGCGCGGAGGCGGCGAAAACGCTTCAAACTACGCGAGCGCCGCGTTCGACCGGGAGTTCGAAGCGATGCGCTACCTCGACGACGGCCCCGAAAAGGCGGAGCGCATCGACCGGATGATCCGCATTCTCCAAGAAGACGCGCCCGTCATGTTCGGCTACTTCCCGGCCGCCGCCGCGGCCTATCACGAGTGGGTGCGAAACGCGAAACCCTCCTCAATGATTCGAAACGGCCTTCCTTACCTCGGAATCGACGCAAAACTGCGCTCGGAGCGCATCGCCGAATGGAATCCGCCCGAGCTCGCCCCCTTGGGGCTTCTCGCCGCGGCCGTCGCCGCACTCGTTCTCTTTGCCCGCCGCGTACGGGCGCGGCGCGAAGGGTTGCGGATGCGTCCGCCCGAAAGTCTCTCGGACGACACGGTCAAAAATGTCCGAGAAAGCGCCCGCGAAGGAGCCGCCCGATGATCGCTTACCTTGTTCGCCGCGTCCTCTACGGCGCACTCGTCCTTTTCGGCGTCAACCTTCTCACGTTTCTTCTCTTTTTCGCGGTCAACACGCCCGACGACATGGCGCGACTCAATTTGGGCGGGAAACGCATCACGCCCGAGGCGGTCGAAGCGTGGAAGGCGGCGCACGGCTACGATTTGCCGCTTTTCGTGAACGAAACGGCAGAAGGGACGGAGAAGTTCACCGAGACCCTCTTCTGGCGCAAAAGCGTTCCGATGCTCGCGCTCGACTTCGGAACGAGCGACTCGGGACGCGACATCGCGGCTGAAATCCGCACGCGCTCCGTGCCGTCGCTCCTTTTGGCCGTACCGACCTTCGTGCTCGGGCTCCTGGTGCTTGTGACCTGGTCGCTTGTAGTCGTGCTTTTTCGGCGTACGGCTTTCGAGGCGGCGGCCGTGGGGTTGTCGGTCGTTCTCATGTCGGTCTCGTCCCTTTTCTACGTGATTCTCGGCCAGTGGCTTTTCGGCAAGGTAATGCGGCTCGTTCCCGTTTCGGGCTGGGCCTCGGACGAAGGGGCATTCGTCTTTTTGCTTCTTCCCGTAGCTCTCGGGATCCTCTCGCGCCTCGGAAGCGACACGCTCCTTTATCGCGCGCTTTTTCTCGAAGAGATGGAGAAGGATTACGTGCGGCTCGCCCGCATGAAGGGCCTCACCGAAGAGCGGATTCTCTTCGGACACGTGTTGCGAAACGCGTCGCTTCCGATCATCACCTCTAGCGTCGCGATGATTCCGATGCTCTTCATGGGAAGTCTCATCATGGAAAGCTTCTTCGGGATCCCCGGGCTCGGGAGCTACACGATCGACGCCCTCAACGCACAGGACTTCTCGGTCGTACGCGCCATGGTTTTCCTCGGCACCGTTGCTTATGTCGCGGGCCTCATTCTCACCGACATCGTCTACACCTGGGCGGATCCCCGAATCCGACTCGGGCGTGCGTGACGGAGGTTCCGACCGTGTTTGTTGCGCCTTTGCCCGTTTTTCTCGCCACCGATTTCGTGATGGCGGCGCTCCTTGCGGGGTGCGCCGCGGCGGCGGTCGTCCTCGGGCGTCGCCCCGACGTGGCCGCCCGTTGGAAGCTCGTTCTCGCCCGGCCGTCCGCGTCGGCGTCCCTCGTCGTTCTCGGATTTTTCTTTGCGATCGCGCTTCTCGATTCGGTGCACTACCGAAAGCCCCTGCCGCCCGCCGAGGGGGCGGTTCAAACCGCCTACTCCCCCGTGACAACGTCGCTTTTCGACGACCTCGTTTTCAACGTCCTCGGCGCGGCGGGACCCGAGCGCAGCTATTCGGCACCCTTTGCCGTGCGCGAATTCGACAAATCGACGGCCGCGACAAGCGCGGGACCCGTGCGGGACTTTCAGCCGTTGCGCTCGATCCGCCGGAATGCGTCGGGCGAAGCCGCAAGCGCGGGAGAACTCGTGTCCCTGGGCCTTGTCGGTTGGACGGCGGGGACGGGTGCGGGCGTCCTGCTCCTCGGGATCGCGGGCCTTGTGAGCCGCACAAAATCCGCAACGAACGGAAAGAATGGGAAACCGGGCGAAACCCGCCGTCGACACCTTGCTCGTCTTGCACCCCGTGCAACCTTCGTCGTCCTTTGTGCTCTCACGGGGCTCGTGATCGCCCTCTGGCCCGAGCGACACGTGCTCGGCACCGATGCGGCGGGCACGGACGTTCTGTACGAGGCGCTCAAGTCCCTTCGCACGGCGATCGTGATCGGGACGCTCGCGACGCTCTCGGCTCTTCCCTTTGCCGTGACGGCGGGCCTTGCGGCAGGGTACTTCCGAGGGTGGGCGGACGACGTGATTCAGTACATTTACACGACGCTCTCCTCGATCCCCGGAGTGCTTCTCATTGCGGCGGCCGTACTCATGACAACGGCCTTCATGGACCGCTTCCCCGAGCGGTGGCCGACGGGCTTGGAACGAGCGGACATGCGGCTTTTTCTCCTTGCGCTCATTATCGGGCTCACGAGTTGGGCGACGCTCGCGCGCCTCATTCGCGCCGAAGCCATGCGGATCGCCTCGCTCGACTATGTACTCGCGGCCCGAGCTTTGGGTGTTCCCGCCCCGGCGATTCTTGTGAAGCACGTGCTTCCGAACGTGCTTCACATCGTTCTCATCGTGACGGTGCTCGACTTTTCGGGCGTGGTTCTTTACGAAGCGGTGCTTTCCTACGTAGGCGTGGGGGTCGATCCCGTGATGAATTCCTTCGGTACGATGGTCAACGCCGCGCGCAGCGAAATGAGCCGCTCGCCCGTCGTTTGGTGGAATCTCGCCGCCGCATTTCTCTTTCTCGTCGCGTTCGTCCTCTGCGCCAACCTGGTGGCCGCGGCCGTACGGGACGCTTTCGACCCGCACGCCGTTTTGGAAAAGGAAGACCGATGAGCCGCACGGATGACGTTTTGCTTCATGTGGACCGCCTCACGCTGACGCTCCCCGCAGCCTCGGGACCGATCGAAGCGCTCTCGGGCGTCGACTTTACGGTGCGCCGCGGAGAAGTGTTCGCGCTCGTGGGCGAATCGGGCTGCGGCAAGTCCCTCACCGCTTCGGCCGTCGTGCGGCTCCTTGCCCCCGGAGCCCGAACGCCCGACGGACGGATCCGCTTCGAAGGCCGGGATCTTCTCGGGCTAACCGAGCGCGAGATGCGCGGCTTTCGCGGCTCGCGCATCGCGCTCGTCTTTCAGGAACCCGCCACGGCCCTCAATCCCGTGATGACGGTGGGAGCACAAATTGAGGAAATGATCCGGGCAAGCCGCAAGGCGCGCTCGACCACCGCCGAAAGCGCGCAAAGCGAGGGAACGCACGCCGCCCTCTCCCCCGAACACGAGGCGGTCGAATGGTTGAAGCGCGTGCGCCTCCCCGACCCCGAAACGCTCGCGCACCGCTTCCCGCACGAACTCTCGGGCGGACAGAAGCAACGCGTGATGATCGCGCTGGCGCTGTCCGCCCGACCCGACATGCTCCTTGCCGACGAACCGACGACGGCTCTGGACGTGACGCTTCAGGCCGAGATTCTGGGGCTACTGCGTACGCTGCAACAGGAAGAAAACCTCACGCTTCTTCTCATCACGCACGACCTCGCGCTCGTCGAAGCCTTCGCCGACCGTCTCGCCCTCATGTACGCGGGCGAGACGGTGGAGTGTGCCGCGGTGCTGGACTTTTTTGCTTCGCCCCGACACCCCTATGCGACCGCGCTTCTCGGCGCGCTCCCCGGAGCCGACCGCACGCGACCGCTCGCGGCGATTCCGGGCACGGTGCCCGCGCCGTCGGCGCTTCCCCCGGGGTGCCGCTTCGCGCCCCGCTGCCCGAAAGCACGCGCGATCTGCCGCACGACGCCGCCCGAAGCGCGTACGGCGGGCGCTTCGGTCGTACGCTGCCACTTTCCGGAGGGCTTCCCGGAAACGGACGCCCGCGGGAAGGACGTGAAGAAGGACGCGTCGAACGCCTTGAATACCTCGAGCGCCGCAAACGCTTCGAACGATACGGCCTCGTCGACTTCTTCCGTACCGCTTCTTTCCGTACGCAATCTCACCGTCGGCTTTCGCGCCCGGGGCTTTTTCACCCGAGATCCCGAACCCGTCGTCCGAGGGGTGAACTTCGACGTACGCCCGGGCGAAACGGTGGCATTGGTCGGAGAGTCGGGCTCCGGAAAAACCACGACGGGCCTTGCGCTCCTCGGACTTCTCGGCGGAAAGGCGCGCGTGACAGGGGACGTCGACCTCGCGGGGACGCCTCTCTTTCCCCTCACCCGCGCGGCCGAACGGCGACTTCGCCGCTCCGTCCAAATGATTTTCCAGGACCCGAACGCATCGCTCGACCCGCGCCGCACGATCCGATCGACGCTCCTCGAAGGGATGGAGAGCCTCCGGCCCGAGTGGTCGAAAGCGGAACGCCTCGAACGCGTCGAGCGGCTTCTGCGCGCCGTTGGTCTCCCCGCCGATGCGGCGGAACGGCTGCCGCATGCCTTTTCGGGCGGGCAACGGCAGCGCATCGCCATTGCTCGGGCGCTCTCGGTGGAGCCCAAACTCATCGTCTGCGACGAACCCACGTCGGCACTCGACGTCTCGGTACAGGCGCAGATTCTGAATCTCCTAAAAGCCCTGCAACGGGAATTCGGGCTTGGCTACCTCTTCATCACGCACAATTTCGGCGTCGTCGAATACATGGCGGACCGCATTCTCGTGATGAAGTCGGGTCGCATCGTTGAAGCGGGCGAAGCGGATGAGGTCCTCGCGCACCCGACCGCCCCCTATACGCAAAGGCTTCTCGCGGCCGTGCCTCGCCTCGGGAAGAAGGCGTCGAACCTCTTCGAGCGCGTCCCCGACGCGCCCCGCTGAAATCGTTTCTTCAATCGTTCTTCAGTCGCACTTTCTTGCATTCCGCCGCGTTCGCTTAACGCGGCTTTACGTGTGAAAGCCGTACACTGAACTTATGTTCAGTCGATACCCGACACGAAGCATCTCCGATCGAAATGCTCGAAAGCCCTGAAAAGAGGCCGGTGCGAAGCGAAACGAAGCGCGGCCGGGTACGAGCGAAAAGTCCTACGGCAACGGAAGGAAGAAAACCATGACCACACGACGCAAACTGATTTTCGGCACTGCGGTGCTTCTCGCCGCGGGCAGTTGGGCCGGAGTCGCTTCGGCCGCTTCGGACGAACTCCTCGCCGACCTCCTCTACGGCGTCACCGACGCGCTCACGCGCGAATACATCCGCGAACACTACCGCGAAGGCCGCTGGGACGGACACCGCTGGTACTACGACGGGCGTTGGTATTCGCGCGACGCCTATCGTCGGTTCCTCGCGGAACGCGCGGCCGCCTCCCATCGGCCGCCGCCCCCGCCGCCTCCGGCCCACCGGCCGCCCCGGCATCCCGCGCATCGGCCCGAGCCTCCGCGTCGACCGGAGCCTCCCGGACACCGTCCGGACGGACCGGGCGGTCCCGGCTCCGATCCCCGATAAGCCCTTCGACCCGTTTCTTCCGACACGCGTCGCGCCGCCCGATTCCCGCGATTCGTTTCGGAACGAGCAGTACTCCGTTCAACCGGCCGCGGCAACCCGCGGCCGGTTTTCCGTCGGAGTCCTTTTCCAAACTATTCCGAGGTTTTTCAACACTACGCACAACCCCCTAGTAAACCGCAAAATAAACCAACCTTTCAAATACGCATTCGGGGTTTGTACGCCCGAGGGATTTCCCTTATAAGTCCGTATTTGCAACTCTTTCCCTCCGATCGACACAAGGGAACTAAGGCTTTTTCGGTACGGCCCGCTCGCTGCTCGTACTGCACAATGGAACGACACAGGTAGAGGTTGCGGTCTTCATAAGTACGTTTCCCCGTACACGCGAAATCGAGGGGAAGACGAAAGGGACGACCGCCGAAGGGCGCCTGGGCCGTTTCGCGGGCCGAAAGCGCACCTGGGACCGGAGAGAACATCTCCGGGACTGTCGCGGCAACGCGGAGCGCTACCGGAACACCCGAAAAAGAGAACGAACCCCCAAGGCGGAGTGCGTGCGCCGGCGTCAAACAGCTGAACAAAGCCGGAGCAAAAGCGCAGCTCCAAAACGGGGGGCTCGCCTCGCGACGGCGGATCGCGTATCCCGTTCGAGATCGACCCTGAGGGTCGGCATCGATCGGTGCGCCCGACACGCAGCGAGGCGGCAAAAGGTCGGGGTCCGGATGGCGGACCTTCGACCTTTTTTGTTTTTGACGCAGAGCGTTTCGCCCTCGCTTTCCCTTTTTCGGAGACCACCCATGAACCCGTCCACGACGTCCACATCGCCGATCGGTGCCCGCGCAGCTTTTTCCATGCTCGCCGTCGGCGTCTTCGTTCTTGTTTTCGGCCTCATGGAGCTTGAGCTCAACGCGCGCATCGTGCTGGCGATCGACGGCGCGATCATGTGCGCGATGGCCTGCGCCTTCGGCATTCGCTACGACGACCTTCAGCGCGGCATTCGCGACACGATCGCCTCAATGCTCGTCGCGATGCTCATTTTGCTCGCCGTCGGCGTGCTCATTGCCGTCTGGATGGCTTCGGGCACGATCCCGACCATGATCTACCTCGGCATGCAGGTCATCACACCCTCGATGTTCCTTCCGATCGTCTGCCTCGCGTGCACGATCATGAGCGCGCTCGCAGGCACGTCCTGGGGGACGCTTGCTACGGTGGGCGTCGCGTGCATGGGTGTGGCGGAAGGTCTGGGCGTTCCGCTCGAAGCCGCGGCGGGGGCCGTGTGCGTGGGGGCGTTCATGGGCGACAAGGTTTCTCCCCTTTCGGACTCGACCGTCATCACCGCGACCGTCACCGACACGCCCCTGATGGAAGGTATCCGCCACGCACTCGTTTCGACGGGACCCGCCTTCCTCCTGAGCCTCGCGTTCTTCTTCGTCTACGGACTTTCGCTCGAAACCCACGCGGCCGCGAACAACGCCTACGACGAGATCCTCGCAACGCTTTCCGCGAACTTCGACCTGAGCGTTCTCACGCTGCTGCCGGTTCCGGTCGTGCTCGCGCTCATCGTCCTTCGCAAGCCCGCCATCCCGACCTTCGTTGCGGGCATCGCGGTGGCGGCTCTCATCGCCGTCTTCCTTCAGGGCGAAAATCCGCGCGAACTCATGAACGCCATGTATTCGGGCTACGCCGCGCAGACGGGATCGAGCTTCGTCGACACCATGGTGAACCGCGGTGGCTTCACGAGCATGCTCGGCACGATCGGCCTTCTGATGGCGGCGGCGATCTTCGGGGCGCCGCTGCGCACGGCGGGCGTGGCGGACGTGCTCCTTGCGTGGTTGCGCGAACGCGCCCGCACGAGCCGCTCGATGAGCCTGGCGGTGATGGTGCTCCATGCCGTGTTCTTCACGATCACGGGCGCCTATTACGTCAGCTACCCGGTTGTCGGTGCCATGACGAAGGACCTCTTTCCCGAGTACGGCCTTTCGCGCAAGAACCTGATGCGCATGATGATCGACACCGGCACGGGGCTCGCCCCGATGGTGCCCTGGTCGACGACGGGCTCCTACACGGCGGGCACACTCGGGGTTGCGAACCTGGCTTTTACGCCTTTCGCCCCGATGCTCTGGCTCTCCATCCTCTTCTCGGTCTTTTACGCGGTGACGGGCCTTTGCACGGCAAAGCTCGAAGAAGTCCGCGAAGGGCGTACGAACGGACGCACCGAAGCGCAACCCGCCTGAGAACGCCCGCGAGACGCCGCGAAACACGAAACACAACACCATCGACATACCTACGGAACGCACTATGGATCCGCTCATTCAACGCTGGTTTGATCTCATCAACATCCGCTCCGTCAACGGGCGCGAACTCGAAATCGCCGAACACATCGCGGGCCTCATCCGCGGTTTCGGCCTGACACCGCACTTTTCGCGCTTCGAAGACGACGTCGAGGGCGTTCGCCCCTCGGTGTGGACGGAGCTCGATTCGGGCCGCCCAGGGAAAACTATGCTTCTGATCGGGCACATCGACACGGTCGACGTGACGCTCGAAAACTGGAAAACGGATCCCTTCCGAGCGACCGAAATCGACGGCAAGGTCTACGGTCGCGGGGCCATGGACATGAAGGGCGGACTCGCATGCCTTCTTTCGACGCTCGAATACTTCGCCGCGCATCCCGAGCGCTTCTCGGGCAAGATCCTCGCCGCTTTCGTTTCCGACGAAGAGGGTTTGAGCCGCGGGACCTACGCACTTTGCGACGAAGGGGTTCTCAAGGCCGACTACGCCGTCATGGCCGAGTGCCGCTTTACGAATGCGGCGATCGGCTTTCGCGGTCGCTACAGCTTCGAAGTCACGGTGCGCGGGCAGTCCGCACACGCGAGCCGCTACCCGCGCCGCGGCGAAAACGCGCTCATTTCCGCGGGCAAGCTTGCCGCCGCCATCGAGGCCCTTCCCACGAAGAGCCACCCGAAACTCGTCGGCGGCACCTGGTGCGTACGCTACATGTCGGGCGGCAATCCCGACACGCTCGTCGTTCCCGACAGCTGCTACGTGTTCGTCGACCGCTACGTCGTTCCGGGCGAAACGGCCGAGGACTGCATCGCGCAGATCCGTTCGGCGGCGGCCGGACTCGGCCTCGCAGACAAAGTCGACGTGCGGTTGAAGCCCCGCAAGAGCCCCTACATGCAGTCCTTTGCGGTTCCCGAAGACCACGAGCTCGTGACGACGCTTGTCGACTGCTACGCCGACGTGACGGGGAAAGACCTCGAACTCGCCTACGACCCGTCGGTCTGCGACTCCAACATCGTCGCCGTCACGCTCGGGATCCCCGTCGTCACGTTCGGGCCCTCGGGTGAAAACCTCCACGGGGACAATGAATGCGGCTACCCCGAAGAAGTGCTCGCTTCGTTCGAGATTTACAAACGGATGGTGGAGCGGTTGCTTACTCCCTGACGCGTCCCGCGAACGGATGCAAGCCGTCCGTTCGCGCCCCTTTCGGCCGTTCGTACGCCGCTCCGAGCTTGCACCGCTCCGGGGCGGCTTTCTCTTTGTGCGCCGGCAGCGCGCCGTTCCTGTCCGGCATTGAAGGCGCACGTCGGAGCGACGCCCGCGGAGGATCCGTCGAGTCGGAACCCTCGGCCTCGACGAAAAAGAAACAAAGAAAAAGGCCCGGGAATGATCGGAATTCCCGGGCGGAAAGGAGAGAACAGCAAAAAATTCTCCCGGTGTTGCGAGGGAGAGGGGCGACGAACGCCCTTCTCCTTTCGAGGATCGACTTCCTTACTTCTTCATGCGTTCGCGGATCATCGAGCCGCCGAGAACGACGTAGAGAAGGAGCGCCACGCCGAAGGCGAGCAAGCAGCACTGGGCCATCGACATGAACTTCATCGGGGGAATGAGGTACCAACCGCCCGCGTCGTTGTACATGTTGATGATCGACTCCTGCAGGGGCGAGAGCACCGTGCCGAGCGGAACGTCGGAATTGTCGTAACCGCAGTCACCCGTGGGCAGGAACCAGTCCGGAGCCCACTTTTCGAGCGGAAGACCGAAGGGGTAGTGCGGTTCGGTCGAGCAACCCTGCATGCCGAAGAGCGCGTCGGGGTCGTCGCCGTGAATGGCCTGATGAATGTTGGAGAGCTTCACCGAGCACATGATCCCGTAGATCGCACCGTAGATGCCCATCACGTACGCGATGAGGCGCGTGACGAGGGACTTCGGACAGATGATCGGGAAGAGGCACCCGAGCGCCATCACGAGGAAGGCGTAGCGGATGTAGACGCACTGCTCGCAAGGCTTCATGTAGAGCCAGACCTGGAAGACGTTGTGCGCCACCAGGACGAGCGCGCAACTCAGGAACGCGATCACGATCCAGGGCCAACGCGTCTGCTCGAGGTGCGCGACGGTCGAAAGCCAGTCGCGCTTGGGAATCGTCGAAGACATGGGCGGAGATTCCTATCGAACGGTGGATCAGAGCTTGGAGAGCTCGGTGATGAGGTCGACCATGCCCTTCACGTTGCGAATCGACTTCGTCATGATGAGGTACTTGCCGTTGACGACGTAGGCCGGAACACCCTGGATCTTGGCGACGTCGTAGCAGGGCTTCCAGTAGTCGGCGAGCTTCTGCACGTCTTCGGACTTGCGGGCGGCGGCAAAGGCGTCGGGAGCGATGCCGGTGGCGTCGAAGGCGGTCTTCAGGAAGGCTTCTTCGCCGGCAGCCCAACGTTCGCCCTTCTTGTGGTAGGCCTGGTACCAGGCGTCCTTGGCCTTCTTGTAGAGGCTCTTCGGGTCTTCGACGCTTTCAACGCCGGCCTTCTTGTCTTCGAGCTTGCAGTAAGCGAGGAATTCGCTCGCGGCGCGGCCGTACTTGCCCTTCGTTTCGAGGTGGTACATGTCGAACTTGAGACCGGAGGCCTTTTCGGCTTCGGGCATCACCTTCGGGTCGACGCCGACGTCGTACTTGAAGCAGAAGGGGCAGTCGTAGGACCAGACCTTGATGATCTTGCCTTCACCGCCGACGAGCGGGGTGTCGAGCTTGACGTAGTCGGTGCCGAGCGTGCCGGCAAAGGCGGCGGGAACGAGAGCGGAGGCGGCAACGACGGCGGAGGCCTTCAGGAGCGTGCGACGAAGCATGATTGCGGATTCCTTTTCAAAGTGGTGCGACCGACCGTCCGAGCGTCATGGGTCCTCACGCACGCGGAGCCGGTCTTACGGGGAGGAACCGTTCCTCCCCCGACTGAGGCCAAAGTATAGGTACGAAAAAATCGTTCGGAAAGAGCAAAAATGTCGAAAAAGTCGATTTTGAGGGATATTCCCCGTCCGATGAGACACTTTGTAAAAATGAATTTTCGTTTTTTGAAATTTGCTCTCCGCCCACTTGTGATCCTCTACAAATAACTGTAAATCATGAGAAAATCTTTGGTCACCCAAAAGTGTTCAGGGTGAAGTCATACCGATCCGACCACGAAACGTCGAACTTTTTTCGGCTCACAAAAGCTTTCCGATTTACGGAAAGCGTATTGTCGGAAAACGACGCGGAAATCCATTTCGGAGTTTCTAGAATTTCACGCATCGAAAAGGAAGAACACTTTTTCGGTTTTTCCTTCCGACATTCGACCCTTTCGACCGATACGGGCGACAAGGCTCCCTCAGCCACGGAAGCCCACGCCCGCCACCACAAACCAAAGGAACCCTCTCATGATTTGCAAGAAGCACGTTGCGGCGACGCTCGCCGCACTTTGCGGTCTCGGACTCGTTGCGGGCGCGGGAAGCGCCCTCGCCTCGGGCGGCTCCTCGGGCCCGCACGTCGCCTACCTCGCTCAAGGCCATCTGGGCGAAATCATCGTGAACCCGTACCGCATCGCGCCGCTTACGGCCGTCATTCGCAACGGCGGCTACGTCGTTCGGAACGTCACCGTGCGCATCGTGCCGAAGGCGGGCGGTCAGGAACTCACGTACAAGGTGTCGGACGCGAACGTCCGCAACCACGGCGGCGTTCCGGTCTTCGGTCTTTATCCCGACCACCTCAACACGGTCGAAGTCGAATTCGACCGGATTGACAACGGCAAAGTCGAACACTTCAAGGACAGCTATCAGCTCTACACGGCCCCCGTTTACCTCCGTTCGAACGGCACGCCCGGCCAGTCCCATACGACGTTCGACGTGAAGGTCGAAAAGATGGATCCCGCCTTCAAGGATCGTCTCTACTTCATCAACAACCTCATTCCGGGACCCGCCGACGCTTCGCGCTTCGTGTGGAACAACCCCATGGGCGGCGCGCTCGAATGGGCGTTCGGTCCCGAAAACGCGATCGTCGACACGACGGGCACCGTGCGTTGGTACCTCATGCCCGACGTCGAAATGTACGACCCCGAGCAGCCCTACAAGTCGGGCATCATGATGGGCTTCCAGCAGGCGGCCGACGGCAACCTCGTCTTCGGTTACGGCCAGCGCTACGCCAAGTACGACATGCTCGGCCGCGAAATCTTCAACCGTCGCCTGCCGATGGGCTACGCCGACTATTCGCACGCGCTCGACGCGGCGCAGAACGGTCACACGTTCCTGCGCGTGGCCTCTTCGGACCTGCGTCGTACCGACGGCAAGCGCGTCCATACGGTGCGCGACGTGATCATCGAAGTCGATGAAAGCGGTTCGGTCGTGGACGAATTCCGTCTCTTCGACATTCTCGACCCCTATCGCGACAACGTCGTGAAGGCGCTCGACCAGGGCGCCGTGTGCCTCAACATCGACGCCTCGAAGGCCGGTCAAACGATGTCGGCCGAAGAGCTCGCGAAGATGGACGCGTCGGACGCCTTCGGCGACATCACCGGTACGGGGCCGGGCCGCAACTGGGCACACGTCAATTCCGTCGACTACGACCCGAGTGACGACTCGATCATCATCTCCTCGCGCCATCAGTCCGCCATCGTCAAGATCGGTCGCGACAAGAAGGTGAAGTGGATTCTGGGTTCGCCCGAAGGCTGGAAGAAGGGCAATCCCATCAAGTGCGAAGACTCGAAGTGCGAAGGCGACTTCGACTGGACCTGGACGCAGCACACCGCCTGGCGCGTCGACTCGAAGAGCAAGGGCGACATCATCTACGTTTCGGCCTTCGACAACGGCGACGCGCGCGGTATGGAGCAGCCCGCCCTGGCCGAAGAAAAGTACACCCGCGGCGTGGTCTACAAGATCGACCAGAAGAAGATGACGGTCGAACAGGTCTACGAAGTGGGCAAGAAGGAAGGCAACCCCTTCTACTCGCCCGTGACGGGGCTTGCCGAGTACATGCCCGACAAGGATTCCTTCGTCGTCTACTACTCGACCTCGGGCCTGACGGGGCCCTCGGGCGGCATGAAGGGCCCGGTCAAACCCCATCCCTACCTTGCCGAATACAAGTGGGGCGAAACGGACCCGGCCGTTCTCATGCGCTTCAACGACACGATGGGCTACCAGGCCTGGCCGTTCTTCGTTGAAAAGGCCTTCAATCCGTACGGGAAGTAAGTCTTAACTTCCAATGCTGAGAAAGGAGGCGTCGCCCGACTGGGCGGCGCCTCTTTTTTCAAAAGCAACGTGCGGAAACCCGCGTATCATGCGCAAAACGAACTCTTCCGCTTCCTACGCTCGCATGACCACCCCCGAAAATCATCCGGCCGATTCGGTGACCCGCGGCCAGTTGCGGTTTCTTCTGCATCTTTCGGAAACACAGAAGCTCTCGCGCACCGCGGACGTGCTCGGTCTCAGCCTCTCGGCCGCTTCGCGCACGCTCGAAAAGCTGCGTGCGGCCTTCGACGACCCCCTATTCACACCGCACGCCCGGGGCTTGAAGCCGACGGACGCGCTCCGGCGCATTCTCCCCGAGCTCCGTCGCACGCTCGAGCAGGCGGACCGTCTCTTTGCGCCTCCGAAATTCGACCCGAAGTCGGCCCGCGGGCGGTTCCGCATCGCTTCGCGCGGTCTCATCACGTCGTCCCTCTTGGCCTACCTCCTCGCACGTACGGCCGAGGAGGCTCCGCACCTCGTGATCGAGCATCACCACCGCACGGGCTCCGTCTGGGAGGACCTTGAATCGGGTCGTATCGACCTTGCGGTCGTGACGGACCGCTCGATTCCGCCCGCCTTTCGTACGGCGCCGCTCTTTGACATCGAACTCGGGATCCTCCTGCGAAGCGATCACCCGCTTCGTGTGAAAACGGGCGGTCGCGCGCCTGCGCTCGCCGACTTTTTGAGTTATCGGCGCCTCGCGATGTCGGTAAGCTCCGACTTTCGCTTCGCCTCGTGGGACCGGCAGCTTGCAGGCGAGAACCCGGCGCTCCTCGAACCCGTAGCGGCGACGAGCAGTTCCTCGATCGACCTCGCCGCGACCCTCTCCGTTTCGGACTTCCTCATGATTACGCCGAAACGCGGCGCCGAGGCGATCGCCCCCTACTACGGACTCGCGTGGATGCCGCTTCCCCTTGAACTTCAAGCGCCCGTACGTCAACACGGGTGCCTCGTCTGGACCGAGATGCACCACCGCGACCCCCTGCACGTATGGGTGCGGCGATTGATCCGCGGCTGGGCGCGTTCCGGGATGTCGGAGACTTCGGAGACCTCCGGAACCTCAAGCGCCTCGTAAACTTCGGGAAACGATACCGAACAACACCCCGACGCGCGGCATGTCGCTTTTTCGGATCGTTTCGAATCTTTTTCGACGTATTCGACGCTTTTTCTTTCTTTGGCGCTCCCCATGGACGAACACCTCACCGAACTTCTCACCGAATTCAACGCATTCTTCTGGAATTTCGGCCTTGCGTTTCTGCTGATCGGCGCGGGTCTCTGGTTCACGCTCCGGACGCGCTTCGTACAGGTGTCGCTTCTCGGCGACCTCGTGCGCATTCTAGGGCGCCGCACGCGTGCGGCCGCGGACGGCCTCACGCCCTTCGAAGCCTTCTGCGTCTCGACGGGTGCGCGCGTGGGCGTGGGTAACATTGCGGGGATCGCCCTGGCCGTAACGACGGGCGGCCCGGGCGCCGTTTTCTGGATGTGGGTGACGGCACTGATCGGCGCCGCCTCGGGCTTTGCCGAAAGCACGCTCGCGCAACTCTACAAAGAGCGCGCCGCCGACGGCTCGGGCTACGCCGGAGGGCCGGCCGCCTACATCGCCAAAGGCGTGGGGTCCGTCTTTTGGGCGGGCGCTTTTGCGGTGCTGTTGGCGCTTTCGGACGGCCTCATTTTCAACTCCGTGCTTTCCAACACCATGGCGATCGCGCTCGAAACGACGACGGGAGCACCCCGCTGGTTGGGCGGGATTCTCTTGGCCCTTTACGCCCTCTGGGTCGTTCGCGCGGGCGCGAAGCGCCTCGCGGGCTTTGCCTCCCGAATCGTCCCCTTCATGGTGATCGCGTACCTGACGCTCGCGGCCGGCATGACGGTGCTTTACGTCGAGCGCGTCCCCGACGTGATTCGGCTCATCTTCGAATCCGCCTTCACGCCCGAAGCGGCGACGGGTGCGGGCCTCTGGTTCGTCATCATGACGGGCGTGCGACGCGGGCTCTATTCGCACGAAGCGGGTCAGGGGACGGTTCCGAATGCCGCCGCGGCCGCCGAATGCGCGCACCCTGTCGAACAGGGACTCGTGCAGGCAGCAGGCGTTTACGTGGATACGCTCCTCGTTTGCACCGCCACGGCCATGATCGTGTTGCTCCCCGAAGGGGCGACCGCGTCCGGGCTTACCGGGATCGAGCTCGTCACCCGCATTCTGACGGACGCCTTCGGTCCCGCGGGCGGCTGGGCCGTCTTTCTTCTCGCACTGGCCTTTGCACTCACGTCCGTGATCGGGAACTTCTTTTACTCGGAGATGAGCCTTCGGGTCGTGACGAAAAGCCGGCTGCTCCTCTTTGTGTTCCGTGCGGCCGTGGTCGGGATGGTCTTTCTCGGCGCGCAGATGAGTCTCGGGCTCGTCTGGAATCTCGCGGACCTCTTCATGGGGCTCATGGTTCTCGTGAACGTCACGGCGCTTCTCAAACTCTCGCGCGTCGTGACGACCCTCCTTGCCGACTACCGCGCTCAACGCGCGCAAACCGAAGAGCCCGCCTTCTCGAAGACGCGCATTCCGGAAGCGATGCGCCGGGGCGTCTCGCTCTGGGACTGAGCGAGTCGTCGCCCTACCAAAAAACGCGCCCCAGCGGGAAGCCGGCGGCGCGTTTTTTTCATGACCCTATGGCGTGAATCTCCGCTCTTTAGGGCGGAGAGGATGTCAAGACCAATTTCTCGGGTCCGGTCTATCTCAAGATGCTCACCGACAACCCCGCCGCCCCGATCGCGAACGTCACCTTCGCCCCGGGCACGCTCAACAGCTGGCATGTGCACAAGGGCGGGCAGGTGCTGCTCGTCACCCACGGCCGCGGCTGGTACTGCGAATGGGAAGGCGCCGCACGCGAACTGAAGCCGGGCGACGTCGTCGACATTCCCGCGGGCGTCAAGCACTGGCACGGCGCCGCGAAGGATTCGTGGTTCGCGCACATCTCGATCGAAATCGACCCCGAAAAGGGCCCGGCCGAATGGCTCGAACCCGTAGCAAAAGAAGACTACGAGAAGCTGCCGTAAGCTCCCGCTCAAGCTCAATCGGCAAAAACGGGGAGACGCTCGCGTGCGCCTCCCCGTTTTTTCGGGCTTTGTCGAAGGGGTGCTTCCTCAGCCGTTCGTTTCGGGCTTCGCCGGTTGAGAGGGTTTCGCAGGCTTCGGCGCACTCGCCTCCTCCCACGCCTCAAGAAGCGCGAGCCAAGGGG
>OGIA01000807.1_pt1 | contig 28939 bp, 23 predicted proteins | sample 1571671 | NCBI WGS metagenome assembly OGIA01 (sample SAMEA2582027, study PRJEB24529) | metagenome | biome: Human gut stool | place: China | collected 2011
TTTCTCCCGAATTTTGTCAACACATGTAAACCATTGTCAACATACGTCAACTAATGCGTCACTGTGACATTCGGGCTAACCGTGAATTTCCGTCGCGGTAGAAATAGGATAGAAAAATATGGATAAAATCCGTTACCTCCAAATACGTACTGGAAAGTGTTAAAACAGAAAAGTCACTGAAATTCAGCGACTTTATTCTAAATGGTTATGGTTGCTTATGGCTGTTTACAAACTATCATTTGCCGATGCAGAAAATATAAATTAATTTGTAATATATTGATATTTAGTATGCTTTTCCCTATTATTTATATGAAGAGGGACAAACTGGGGACAAAATTTATACAAAAATAACACTAAGAAAAGAAAACATAATTTTTTGGAACTAAGTAATTCTCAAAATCGTATGCTAACCAAAAGAAAAAGGAACAATTCTCTGCATAGTTATCATAATCTGATACCTAGTAGTATTAATTCTAACCCAGATTCAAGATACATAGAGTGCCGTTTATCTGAGAAAAGAAATTATAGGTTTAGTCTAGTATCTTGTATATTTAAAAAGGTTATAAACCAAACATTATACAACTTCATAATGACTGATATTGGTTAATAGAATCTTGTATTTTCTCTTTTCGCCAGCAATATTATTTATCTTGATGTCTTTCTTGATTTTTAATGCGTGAAATTTTCACGTGAAATTTTCACATTTCTGGTTGTTTTAATTATCTTTGCATTGAGATAGGCTAATATCTCATTGATATTACTGTTTGATTATTTTATTAAATACTATTTTATGATACTGCGTGTTATATTGAAGAATTTTCTGTCATTCAATGATGAGGTTCAGTTTGATATGTTTCCTAATATGAAAAGGACAACCTTGTCTAACCATATTACTATGCTTAACGAGAAACTGCCTGTATTGAAAATGGCTGCTATATATGGAGCCAATGGCGCTGGAAAATCCAATTTGTTAAAGGGCATCAATTTCTTGAAAGCAATAGCTTTGAACAAAAGTTTTCTCGACAAGGAAACCTTTGGTAAGTACATTTTTGCGTTAAAAGAAAATATAGGAACAGAACCTATGGAACTGACAATAGAGTTTGAGACAAAAACAGGAATTCCATATATATACTCTGTGGAAATTATGAATACTGGGATTGTTTCCGAAACACTACAGATTTCCGGTTTGGGTTCGGAAGAAAACCATAATGTTTTCACTCGCAAAGAGGGCAAAATCGAATATGCAGTTACGCCTTCAGAGGAAGTAGGCAATATGGTTTTGGGATGGATAGAAAAAAATCCATTTTCTAGTCTTTTGACTATAAACAATGATATGCCGGTATTGACGGATGAAAATATTAGTATTGCACAAAAATGGTTTGAAGACGAACTTACAATAATTGGCTTGCATTCTTTCAATCCTGCATTGATTGGAATATTCAAGAGCAACAAAGAAATCAATCAATTTGCTTCGGATATATTTAAGGTACTTGGTCTTGGTATTAACAGAGTTAATGTCGAAACAGAAAATTTTGAAGATTGGATGAGTACACATGACATCAGTAATCTACCCATGGACAAACTTAAAGAAATGCGTTCCGGAGTGTTGTCGGAGGTCGTTGATTTCAGAAATACAAGATCTATTAGTGTAGAAGATGGAGTGCAGAAGATAAGTCAAATGCTATTCCAGCAATTTGGTAAAAACGGATTTTCAAAGGATATGGATATCCAGGCACAGTCTGACGGTACGGTTAGATTACTGTCGCTTGTTCCGGCATTATATGATGCAATGAAATCCGCCAAGACGGTAATCATAGATGAACTTGATCATAGCATACATCCACATTTGGTCAGGGAACTTGTCCGTTATTTTTCCTCACAGGACACCAATGGACAACTTATTTTTACAACGCATCAGACCTGTTTGTTAAATCAGGATTTTTTGCGCACTGATGAAGTTTGGATGGTTGAAAAGAAGGATGGTGGAAGTCATATGTATTCATTAAACGATTTTAAGATTCACAACACAATTAATATTGAGAACGGATATATGGAGGGGCGTTATGGCGCTATTCCTTTTATTGGTGAATTGAATATGTAAAATGTTAATATTGTTATGGATTTATCTAAATTTACATATTCAAAAAAAGACTCAAGATTAACTCCTAAATCGCCAGTACATCAGTCTATAACCCAAAATAAGGAGAATGGTCAGGTATATGAAACATCAGGAGTGTCTTCTGCTTACCAAAAGCCTGAAGGGATTCTTTCCACCAGTCTTATATTCGTACTCTCTGGAGGGGAGAAAAAAGAAAAGGATTTTCTTCGGGAATTGATTAAACAGCGTGAGTTTAACTCTTTAAGAGTTGTATTTATGTCTGAAAAAGGACAAGGATTGCAGCCATATCAGATGCAAGAGAAGTGGGAACAAATACAGTTGACAGGAGAAATAAAAATAGAATCGCAGCTTTTCCATCTGGATACTATGGACAAAGTATTTCTCCTTTCGGATGTAGATGAATTCTATGATCAGTTGGAGAAAATATTTAAAGGCAATCAAACCGATGTACAAGGTAGATGGGTCGTGAGCAATCCTTGTTTTGAGATTTGGTTGTATTATTGTTATTTGGCTAATCCAGAAAAAGATCTTGGATGCTTGAAAACAGAACCTGTCACTACTCGGAGTAAAAAAATGAAGGCCTTGGGTAACACATTAGTCAGTGGAGGGTTGAACCCTTGTTTGGCATTTGAAAATATGTTGAATGGAATAGAACACAGTATTGCTTACTATGCTGAGGATGACAACAGAATACCGGTCCTATATGCTACACAAATGCATGAAATGGCTCAGTACCTTGTTGATACGATGAACAGAAATGCCAATGAGTATTTTGAATATGTGAAGAGGAAAGAAGAGTGGAGAGAATATATGAAACGGTAATTATAAACAACGAATTGTTATATCTTTTAGATAAATAAATTACAATGTACCTTTCAACGCTTAGACTTTGGAATTTTAGAAAATATTGTGCTATGGCTGATGGAAAGCCTGGGTTAGAAATTCATTTTCAAGAAGGTGTAAATGTCCTGATCGGAGAGAACGATTCAGGTAAAACAGCTATTGTGGATGCTATTCGTTATGTGTTAAGAACTCAAAGCGGAGAATTTATTCAATTTGAAGACAAGGATTTCTATCAAGAACCTGATGGAAACAGAAAGGATGAGTTCAAGATAGAATGTGTATTTGATGGGATAAATGAACAAGACGCTGGCTTATTTTGGGAATGGCTTTCTTGGAATGAAGATAAAACAAAATATTTGCTTAAGGTCTGGTTGTATGTAAAACGTAAAGACAACATAATAATGCCTACGTTCTCAGCAGGAATTGAAGGACAAGCAGAGAGAATGGATTCAGAAGCGAGGGAACTTTTAAAAGTAGTATACTTTAAACCACTTAGAGATGCTCTCACTGATATGACTCATGGTTACAAGTCAAGGCTGGCGCAAATTTTGGGTGCGCATGAACTTTTCAAAACCGAGAAAGACGTTCACGGGGACATCATAAAACATAAACTTGAAACAGATTATGAAAAACTGAAAAAGGAAATAGAGAACTATTTCAAAGTTGGAGGTGGTGGGGAAAGGATAACAAGTGACATCAATAGTTTTCTGAGAGAACATTTCCTGTTAAATGGCGATCCAAGAAATGCTGAAGTCAAACTGACAGGAGGAGAATTGACAGAAATATTGAGACTGCTCGATCTGATTATGGAAGGTAATAAATCAGGTCTTGGCACGCTTAACCTACTATGTATTGCTGCAGAAATGCTACTCTTTAACAATCAGAAGAAAGGATTGAAATTGGCTCTTGTTGAGGAGTTGGAGGCACACCTTCATCCTCAGTATCAATTAAGATTGATTGAATACATTTCTTCTCAGCAAAATAATGAGCAGTTTATCCTTTCCACTCATAGCATTACACTAGCTTCAAAAATAAAGTTGGCGAATTTGATTGTATTGAAAGGGAATGCTGTATTTCCTATGTCATCAGAATATACGGAGATGTTGCCAGCTGACTACAATTTTTTAGAAAGATTCCTCGATGCAACAAAAGCCAACTTATTCTTTGCAAAAGGGCTAATCATGGTGGAGGGGGACGCTGAAAATCTACTAATACCTGCTATAGCCAAATTGATTGGGAAGAATCTTTATCAGTATGGTGTGTCTGTTGTAAATGTAGGAAGTACAGCATATAAGAGGTATGTCAATATATTCAAACGCAAAGATGAAAAATCATTTGGAATGCCTATAGCAGTTGTTTCCGATCTTGATGTCAGAGCTCTTGAATATTACGATGAAAATAGTAAAGACCGAAAAATACCGAGATGTTGGTTGAGAGATGATCTAAGGTCAGAGTTAGAGAAAATTTCAACAGAAGTAGATTATGATGCTATGTCAACTGTCTTCGGGAGTATATCTGCCTTTGAGGAAGAAGTTAGGTTGCATAAGAACGCGAATTTTAGACCTATTGTTGAAACAATAGACCACATGAAGGCTATACTAACAGAAAATAAAAGAGTGGTCTTAGATGAAGATATATTAGCTCGGATTCGAGAAGAAAAGAGGACGCGATTAGAAAATGTTATCAATACAGATGAAATCAAAATATTCTTGCCAATAGCGTGGACTTTGGAATATGAGATTGCTGGAAGTGGCTTGTATAGGTTATTGGCTACAGCGATAAAAGCAGCCTACAAGGAAAAGGCCCACCCTGAAGTGGAAATAAATAATGAAGCCTTGAATAAATTATGGGAAGAGGTGACAGAAGTTTATCCAAATAGATATATTCCAACTAAAGAAGAAACATACAAGATTTTCAAACCTTTGAATGATGGAACTGTAAGTAAAGCTATCACTGCACAGTATTTAGCAGGAATGCTTGCTGGAGAGTTAGCTCCTGTTAATGATGGAACTGTAAATATAGATGAAGTGAGGTCTGTCATTGAGAGTGATGATAAACTGAAGTACCTTGTAGATGCCATTAAACATGTTACAAAATAAATATAAAAAGAAAGTTATGCCATTTGCTACTGATGAAGAATTAAGAATAGCCCATGATATTCTTTTGAAAGGTAAGAAACCTTTTGATTCTACAAAGGTAAAAATTGTCAAAGAAGATAGTAGTTGCTATGTTCAGGCATGTCCTGGAAGTGGTAAAACAACGACGTTGCTGGCAAAATTGATTATTCTTGCCAATAAAATGCCTCTGCCTGAAGGAAAGGGCATATGCGTATTAACCCATACCAATGTAGCTATCGATGAGATAAAAGCAAAACTTGGCACAAAAGCAGATGTGCTTTTCCGGTATCCTAATTTTTTTGGAACCATACAAACTTTTTTGCACAAATATGTTACAGCATCAGCCCTTCATTATTTTTATGGTAGTCAAATAACATATGTGGATGATGAAATGAGTAATGCTGTATTCTTAAAAAAATATTATAAATTACCCATCCGTGAAAGTAAACTTAGAGGCCAAATTTTTGCACGAACCGCTTCAAAAGAGCATATTATTAATACTGCTGAAATAGAAGCATTAGGTGGAATGGATAGGTTGATGGCAGCTAATGTGATCAAAAAGAAGGGAAAAAGAGTTGTTAAATATGATTTTCAACTAGCAGGATATAACTTAGATACTATTCCATATAAATACAGACATTTAATTCGAACAAAGAGAGATAATATTTTAAATAGTCAGGGAAGAGAGATAATTCTCTCGTATAAAGTCGACTGGGAAAATAATAAAATTATAACAAATTCTGATCCGATAGGAGTGGATACTTCAGCCGGGGCTGAATATATGAAGATAAAAGAGGAAATGTTTAGCGAAGGTATTTTATCCTTCCAGGATGCTTATGATCTAGCATTTCGGTATATTCGGGAGAAGAAACTCGATTTCAGCCGTTTCTCAGACAATAGGTTTAAATATTTGTTTATAGATGAAGTTCAGGACTGTGACGGCCTGCAAGTAGATTTAATCCAAAAGATATTTGACGAGAATAAAGTGGTCATTCAGCGTTTTGGAGATTATTGCCAAGCTATCTATGAAAGAGACGAATGTAGTGGACCTGAAAATGACAAATTGAAAGATAATCAGGTATTATATATTCATGATAGCAATAGGTTCGGAGAAAAAATTGCCAAACCACTACGATCGTTGTGTATAGAGGATAATCATCAACTCCATGGTAATGAAGAGGTTCCTTCAGTAAAACCCATAATTATCCCTTATGAGAATCCTTTATCTGTTCTTCCCAAATATGTGGAATTGCTTGGCACAACATTAATTCCAGAGATGGATAATCGTTCAATATTGGATATAGCGAATAAAGAAAGACAGGAAGATCCATTACATAGAATAAATGTTAAGGCTTGTGGATGGGTCGGAAAGAAAGGGGCCAGCGCTCAAAAAAGATTTATAGAGTCATACTTTCCTCCGTTTGAAAAGAAAAATGTAGGACCTAAAGTGGAAGGAGTGTCATTCAATGAATTTATGTTCAAAAATCTACATGGGACCATTAAGGAACATGCCATATCTATCATTCAAGGTATATTAAAATATCTGGATTTATGTGAAATAAGAAATGGCAATCGGCGTTACACCAAGACGTCCTTTTTAGAATCCCTATCTGCAACAAATATTGAACACAAAGATAACTTTCTAAAAGAAGTCATGAATTGGGCCTTACTCACAGCTAAGACCGATAGCGACGATGATTTAAACAAAATAAGGAGCACTATTCATCAATATATTACAGAAACAATATTGCCCTTATATAGGAAAGAGGAGACTCCTGATGCTTTCAGTTTTTTTTATGCAACAAATGAAAATCTGCCCGAGGACCAAACAACAGAACATAGGAATGTTTATCATGGTGATAAAGATCAAATAGACATTGAGGTATCTACAATCCATGCTGTCAAAGGAGAAACTCATGCAGCAACACTCTATATGGAAACATTTTACAATAGATATCATGAATCAGAACGCTTAGCAGAACAATTTAAAGGCATTGCTTATACAGGAACAGATACGGATACACTTAAAAACTTAAGAGTCGCATACGTAGGTATGAGTCGGCCTCGTTATATGCTATGTGTTGCCATCCAGCAGGATCGATTTGACGAAATTGACTGTGATGAATTGAGGAAGATTTGGAAAGTAGAAAAAGTCTGATGTGTGTTAATTTGATGATATTTGTATATCAATAATTAAAATAGCTGATTTATTTTATAAAATAGAAGCTAATATGAAATTGAGTGAATACTTAATGATTGATAGATGTTTCAGTAATATGTCTGCTGATGAATTTTATTCTATCACTTAAAATTTGTTTTACAATTAAGAACAATGGTACAGCTAATATTGACAAAAAAGTAGTAATCTATGGAACAATTATCTATTATAAATATATTAACGTACAGATTGCCAGGTAATGTTACTCGACCCATATACCTGGAATATAATAGCAGAAGAAGGGAGCTTGATCGGATATGGGCTAATCCTGAGAATAACTATCATATGCTTCAAAACTATGTATCCACTATAGAGGCATTGTTGGCTATCAGTATATTTTACAGACATATAATGGGGCATATGAATGGTGCTGTGTCTTTCTATAAGTTTGTTAATCGTAACTCTTCTGGTATGGAAAACGAATGCGCAATCAAAATTGGGGGAACAATACTTGACAGTAAGCAACAAAAACTTCTTCTTTCTGCGATAATCAAATTTAAGCAGATTCAAGAAAAGTATCAGCTTGACCCAGTGTTTTTTGAATACTCTGAGACTATTCAGTTTCTGAGAAATTGTAAAAAATTGTTCTATAAAAAAGAATATGAAGAAAACGACTCCATTTAAAGCGATGTCAGACTTTGAAAATGAACTGACTGAATTTTCAAACAGATATAGGGTGTTGCTTGCAGATCATTCAAAAAGAATAAGTGACTATTTTGAGATGACTTGCTATAATTTTGTCATCCGATACTATGAGAAGAAAGGTTATAAGTTGGAAGTACAGAACCTGCAGGGTGGAAAATTCAAATTCAAGTGTAGTCCAACCGGACTGTTAAATAATTTCTCTTATTTTAAGGCGACAAAAAAGGGGAATCAAAGTATAGATGAAGTTGTTTATATCTATCATAACGCCACTGCGCAGTCAGCGTTTGACGAAAAGGTATTTACAACTCCTGACATTATAGTTTCAAACTCCAATACTCCAGTGGAGACGAGGGACTACTATGCAACCAAGAAAATACTATCATATATTCCCAAAAAACATATTGTCACTTTTTGTGAAGCTAAACATTTGATACCTTTTCCAGAATTGATGGTAAACTTTATTGGAACAGTTCATGAATTGAAACCAGACTGTGTAGATGAACATGAAGAGTGTCCTGATTCAGATCATATAGCTCCTTCACTTATGATGTCAGGAGCTTTTAGTAAACCAACAAGAAGAATACAGCACTCTTTCGAGAAAAGGTATTACGTGAACTTCTTCGATAATCTATTTGAGGATGTTTCTGTTAGATTGTATGAGATTGAACAGATTGCAACTTTGAGTAAAAAGAGTTATAAGGCTCCGCTATGGGAAGATTCGAAATAACACCGAATATTTTGGATTCAAAATGATATATTTTAAGTTTATTGGTTCAAAATATTGCATATATCGCAAAAGTATATGTCTATATGGAAATATAATTGCATAACATGAAAGCATTTTGAAATAAATAGACTATTTTGTCGATATGAACTATAATATAAAAACTGAATATGGTTAACGATAATTAGCATAGTTATGCAATTTATCGTGCATGGGAAGCTCGTCGGGGCTGACTGCTCAGCCCCTTGCCGTATGGCGTTCCCTCCGCAGGAGCTATTATGGTTTTTCGGATTTGAATCCATCGACATAGGGTTTCCCTTGCGTGACGACAGCAAAGGCTTGCCTTACAAGCTTGTTGGCGACCGCAATGACCGCCACCTTGCCGGGCTTGCCGTTAGACTTGAGACGGTCGAAACATGCCTTACACTCGGTATTGCACCTGAGTGATGAGAACGCCGCCACATAAAGTTGGCTTCTGAGGTTTGAATCTCCGTTTCGGTTGATGTGACCTTTGACATTGACTGACGTACCGGATTGTTGGTAAGTAGGCGACAAGCCCAAGTATCGGGTCAGTTGTTTGGCGTTATCAAAGTAAGTGAATCCGCCGGTGGCTACGATAAGTGCAGTTGCCAGCGTAACGCCGATGCCTTTGATAGAGGTGAGCAAGTCCATCTGTTTCTTGTATTCACCTTGTGCCAATGAAGCGAGTTCCTCTTCCATCCCTTTGATCTGCTTTTCAAGAAATGCAATCGTCTTTTCGATGGTTTTCTTGCATTTGGGATCAAAGAACGGAAGTACTTCCATCGAGCCTTTGAGGTTGCATGTGGCTACAAGTTGTTTCTTGAGCTGGCGCAACACCGTCCGTTTCTGCTTGAGGACAAGGATTGCATCGTTGTGAAGTCTGTAAGGCGCAGGCTGCATCTTTTCCCCGTAAAGGGCTATCAGGCGCGCATCAATCTCATCCGTTTTTATGACGGTGAGCATGACACGTGCGAAGTTCTTTATCTTCAGCGGATTTTCAAGGCTGACGGTAACGCCTGCCTCTGAAAGCAGATAAACAAGCAACGCGCTGTAATTGCCCGTTGCTTCCAGCACGCAATGATGTGTTGCTGGAGAAATGGTCTGGATAAACTCGTGAACTCCCTTTACGGTGTTCTTGAATGTTCTCGTCCTGCTTGTCTTGGCTGACGAATAAGCGACAACAAAAGTCGCCTTGCTGACATCGATTCCAACGTAAGTCATGGTCTGAATGATTTATTAAAACAACATCTGTACATCGTGAACCATCATTGCGAATGCGGGGTCTCAAAAGCCCATTGAACTATCCGGTTTCTGATGTATAAAGTGTGGGGGCTAAACATATCACACGGCCTTTATGACCAGGAAAAGAACGGTCTTATTCCACACTTGGATGTTGAAACTTTATGCAAAAATATAACGATTAAATAATATACAATGAAAAGAATAATTATGGCAGACCATTTTTTGCAGTCAAAACTTCAAAAGGAAAAAATAGAGAATTGGATATATAACAAATAACTCCGTATGTACCTTTTTTAGCCAACATCCCTTAGAAATGGTTCTTTTACATAGTCATTGTTTTTGTTTATTTTCTTCTTTTTCTATGATTTTGCATACCTTATCTACCTCTTTTAGTGAAGGCATAATCTCAGGGTCTATCCATGTGAGAAAATCACTGATTATCGTATACATACCCTTCACATAAGAAAAATCACATTTTCTGTTTACAAAACATATCGGCTCATTATGATTGATGCGGTTACGCAGTTCACGAACTTGTACTATAATATCGTTAATCTCCTTGCGTCCGAATCCGGGAGGCAGTTTCTTGAAAATCCGGCAGGGTACACCAGCCAAAAGCGCATAGTGGTGTGTTTCATAAAAGCTATTCTAGAAGCCCAGGGTCTGTTCAGCTATTACTCTCCCAGTCGTAACCCTGACACCCCTATCGGCAATTTTCTTTTCTGCTTTCAGAACCTCTTTCAATATATAGTCATTGGTAACTTTTTTCTTTGTCCGCTTGTTCGTATATGTCAGAGAAGGAGCAATCATGAATCCGGTTTTCTGGTTGATAATCCAGTTACCATCGGAGAAATGGTGTGCCAGCGCATAATGCAGTTGGTTACGTAATATAACTTCAATGAAGACAGTAACGGATGAAACGCTTGTGCTATCTTCATGTTGGTAAAATATAGCATGATTGCCTTGTTTTTGTTGCGGTTGGGTTGCCCTGTAATATTGGGCGACCCTCGAATTGGAATATAATCTGACTACTTTTTTATATTTCATTTTGCATATTCAAATAAAAGTCGTATCTTTGTATCGTAATGCTTGGTAAAGCCTCTGTTGTCAAAACACGTAACCAGGTTAAGGATATACCCGTTCATTAAGAACGGTTTTTTTCGTTTGTGGCCATCCTTTTGTTTTATAATACAAAAGTACGAATAAAAAGTGATAAACAGAAAAATGTAGCCAGGGCAACCGCATCAAAATTCTAATAATTTTTTCAGGTAGTTGATGTCTAAGGCAGCTTTGTAGAGTCTCCGTTTCATGCTCAGCTTGTTTTTCTGTTCAGAAATGATATGCAAGGCAATCTTCCTCAATACGGAAAGGTTTTGTGAGGCAAACCCCTTCCTGGCCCTGCATTCGTCTTCCTTGAAGGTCACATCCAGATGCCAATGGAGTTGATTTTCAATGCTCCAATGCCCTCTTGCCAATGCGGCATAATAGGAGGCTTTGGGTTCTTTCTCGTCACTGATGTAGTAACGGACTTCATGGGTTGCTCCATCCTTGGTTTCACGCATGGATTCTATCTTTACGATGGTGGAAAGGTTCTTCCAGGAATCGAGCGTGTCCTCCATCAGGTAATCCCTTGCCGGCAGGATGCTGCACTTGCGTGTCTCCACTCGTCCGTGCCCGGCATCAACCTCCTTATAAAAATCCGTGCAGGCCTTTACCCGGAAGGCGCACGTTATGTCCTCGTGCAAGGCTCGTTGGTTCTCTTTCACGGCAAGAAGGTAATGGCCACCTGAACGGACTATCAACTCCGCAATCTCGCGCTGCGTTCCCATGGCGTCTATGGAGACCACGGCATCCGTGATGTCAATGCCTGAAAGGATTTCCGGAATGGCTGTTATCTCATTAGACTTGTCCTCCACTTTTTCCTGGGCGATGCAGAAACGGTTCTCGCTCACCCAGGCATTCAGGATATAAAGCCCCTTGTTGCCACGGGATTTCGGAGAAGTGCCACATTGCTTCTTGCCGTCTATAATTATCTGTTTTTCCGACAAGTCTTCCAAAATAGACTTGCCATAGGAACGCAGGCAGTACTCCAGATCGGACGGATGTATCCGACTGAACACACGTTCAAAGGTATCCGTCGAGGGGACACCGTTAGGCAGCGAAAGCATGTCGCCAAGTTTACTGCCACGTTCCAAAGCGAACATCCGCATATCTTCATAATCACTACCTCCGGTCAGGTAGGTACACAAGCCGATCATCAGAATATCAGACAGAAGATGCAGGCAACGACCCGTTACACGGGGATCAGTAACTTCACTAAAATAAGATTGGGCTGTTTTCATAGAACAAAAGTACATATTCTATCTGAATCTGAAATCAGAACATCCTAACGCAATAAACTATTTTGGTGCGGTTGCCCTGAAATGTAGCAAAGTTATTGGCAGATAGGCGTTTTAGGAAGATGGCTTGAAAAAATGAAAGACAGAAAAGGCAATGAAAAAGCCAATATGAGGATACTCTATGAAATTATAAAGGTTATATAAATCTTCAATATCTCATAAAAGATTATCCTGAGAAATATATGCCTTTGGATTTTGAAGCAATCAAGAATTCTAAAGACAGATTTGTTATAGTAACCAGTAATTGTATTACCGGTGAACCTGAGTGTTTTGAAGAACGGACAAATAAAGAACGCCTATTGGATATATATCAGGCATCCTGTTCACTCCCCATTTTATGTCCTGAAAAATATATAGACGGTATCCCTATGTTGGATGGAGGCGTATGCGATTCTATACCAGTATGTTGTGCTAGGGAAGATGGCTTTTTAAACAATGTGGTAATTCTTACAAAGCCCAAAGAATACAGGAAGCCAAACAAGAAATTCTATTTGCCGAAGTTCCTTCTACATAAGTACCCCAAACTGAGACACCAGTTGGTGATGCGTTATATCGGCTATAATGAAATATTGGATTATATCGATGAACTGGAAAACAAAGGATATGTTTATGTTATTCGTCATAAAGGCGACATGAGAGTGACAAGAACTACAACAAACTATCATTTGCTAAAAGAACTTTATGACGAGGGTAGAATGGAGGGAGAGAAATTAATACGTGATATGGAACTTATTTCTCAAATTTCCTTTGCAGCAATTTTCAGGTATTTGCAGGAATTTTCATGAGGTGTCCAACATGTCAACGGGCGCACATTTATCACTTTTGCAGTTTTTGCATGAGATGCCATATATGTCATTTTCCCATTGCCATTTGGTCGCAAAATTTAGGGACAGGAACGATATTTGAGCCAAATTTACCCTTTAAAACTGGTTGTAACAAGTTTCAAATGGAAAGTGTTAAAAAGAAAAAAGAGGCCATCTCAAATTTATTTTGAGACAGCCTCCTCTCTTTCTTCTGATATCGGTTTGTTAGACTTGGTTGGATTTTATTGGAATATTTTCTGTAACATGTCCGTATAAAGTTTAATAAGATAAAGCAAAGTATACAACTAACGTTGAATCCGGGTCTTTGTTAACACCTGTTTTTGCTGATTTCTCTATATTACACTTCTTTCTGCTGAGCTGATTTATAATATCAGGACTTAAAGTGAGGATTGCACTTTTTTAAGAAAGTCAATCAGTGTGCTGTTGATCCCTTATTCCTCCATACTCTCATATTCCTCGAATATCCTCTCCATAGTATCGGACATGTCAAGTGCGTTGATTACATATTCTCCCGTATCGTTGTCTGTAGCCATCAGTGAAATAATTTTTCCTTCATTTACACGATATACGGCAATGTCGTCCTTCTCCAGGAAAGGGTAGTTTTCCCTTGCCTTTTCAAAATATCCGGCACGCAGCAGTACATTCCATTCAGATGATTGACTATATAAGGGCTGTGGGTCGATACCATCAGTCCTAGTTTACGGTCTTTTTTGTTTTTATGGAATACCTCTTCTATGAGGTTGCTCATAAGGGCTCTTTGATCTTCCGGATCAAGACTAAGTTCGACTTCTTCTATATGGATATGGACATACTTTCCCAATTTGTTCTGGTTGATTCTCGGAGTGAATTTTGTAAGCAGGTCCTGTTTGTACAAATAGTTCAATACAGAACGTTGGAAAGCGTCCTTGAATGAGAACTCTTGGGCGAAGTAATGAACAATTGCAACCAATGGAGCTGATGTCTGGATACCGGAAGATGCGTATCTCAGTTCTATCGGTACAGCATCATTCTGCAAAGATTCAATGGTAAATAGTTTAGGTCTGTTGCCTGATTTACGGACTTTCATTTTCAGATTCAGATACTCCAGTTTCTGTTCTTTAATGACATCCGTAGCATCATTGAAGTCATTGAAGGTTTCGTGAAAGAAGAAGCCCAGGTTTTCTCCCTTTACTGAGACTGCTTTGGATGCCCATATAGGAATCAGGCTTCTCGTTCCGGAAACATAGGCTTCTTTGAAGAATATCAAGTCCTTGTCCGGTATGTTAATGTCAGACTGCAGACCTCTGTTGGTATATTTCAGGGTATATTTGTTCCCATTAATTTCCACGGTGTAATATATTTCGGTCTGTGCTGTTATCATTCCCTTCAGTCCATCATGTAGCAGTGAGTTGAAACGGAGCTTGAATGGAGAACGGGTGATTTTCGCATTTTTCAAATACGAACGGATATTTACCATTTTGTAGATGTAACGCATAAGTACTATTACTTTCATAATTATACTCTTACCGCCGGCTGACTTGCCTATGAATACGGTCAATGGCTTGATATCATTTATTTCCACTTCTGTCAATGGACCAAAATTCTTTATGATTATAGATTCTTTCATGATAATCTTGTTCTTTTCTATCTGACAAAGATAGTAAAAATACCAGAGAATATCAGCGAATTGCAGAGAAATAGTTGCGAGTGAGTGGTTTACGGAGAGTTAATGATAAGTGTATGAAGCCACTGAAAACTTGGAAAACGCCAAGTAAAACCGGAGTTGAGTTACTATCCCGTTACTTTTATTTCGGGCGGTATTAGGTGGTGAATACGACAGAAATACACCGCAAATATACCTCAATTTCAGGTATATGGCAAATAATTTCTGAAAAAAGGCTACTACCGGATTCGATTGCGGCGATTGGCTATATTTTGCGTATCGACAAGCAGCTCTACAAGGAATAATTTTGTAACCAAAAAAATTGTAGAGTATGAGATCAACATTCAAAATTCTGTTTTACCTCAAGCGTAACGCCCCGAAGAAAAGCGGGCTTGTACCGGTCATGTGCCGTATCACCATAAACGGCAAAATATCCCAATTCAGTTGCAAGCTGGATGTGGAGGAAAAGTTATGGAACGTGCAGTCGGGCAAAATGTCCGGCAAGAGCCTCACGGCGCAGGAGGCCAACCGTATGTTGGACAAGATCCGCGTAGGTGTCACGAAAGCCTATCAGGAAATCTGCGACAAAGACAACTACGTCACCGCCGAAAAAGTACGCAATGCCTTCTTGGGCATGGGACAAAACCACAAGACGCTCCTTGCCGTGTTCCGCCAGCATAACGAGGATTACGAGAAGCAAGTGGGCAAGATGAAAAGCGTGCGGAGCTATTGGAAATATTGCACAGTGTACAATCATCTGGAGGAATACATCAAGTCCCGCTACAAGATGAGCGACATTGCATTGAAAGAGCTTACTCCGGCGTTCATCACGGACTTCGAGTTGTTTCTCCGTATAGAGAAACACCATTGCACGAACACGATATGGTCGTACATGATGCCTCTGAAGCGTATGGTCTATCTGTCCATCAACAATGGCTGGTTGCAGCGCGATCCGTTCTACGCGTACAGCATCAGCCCGGAGCCGACCAAAAGAGGCTTCCTGACCAAAGAGGAAATCGCCCTGCTGATAAACGGCAAGTTCAAGAAGAAGAGCTATGAACTCATCCGTGACCTGTTTATTTTTTGTACCTTCACGGGGCTGACGTTCATAGATATGTACAACCTGACCAAATCGCATTTGCAGACCTCTTTCGACGGTCATCTGTGGATAAAGACCAACCGTCAGAAAACGGGTGTCGAAAGTGATATACGGCTGTTGGATGTTCCGCTCCGTATCATCAAGAAGTACGAAGGCATGGCGGAAGACGACAAGTTGTTGCCCGTGCCCTGCTATCCGAACTGCAAGAACGGCATTAAGGTGATCGCCAAGAAGTGCGGAATCGAGAAGAACGTCACCTGGCACATGAGCCGTCACAGCTATGCCACGACCATCTGCCTCTCCAACGACGTCCCTATCGAAACGCTCTCGAAGATGCTCGGACACCGCAGTATCCGGACGACCCAGATATACGCCAAAATCACGGGAGAGAAGATCAGCCGGGATATGGAGCTTCTGTCCCATAAGATCGAGACGATAGAAAAATTCATCTGTCAAACGATTTAACATTACAGCCATGAAAAGAGATAGGATTATCATAAAGGGAGATCGGGTTTCCATGACCGGCAGCAATGTATGGATGAGCGCGGCGGAGATAGCCGACCTTTTCAATGTGACGGCGGCATCAGTAAACAATGCCATACGGGGTATTTTGAAAACGGACATTCTGAACGATTACGAGGTATGCCGTACCGTCCGTATCGACGGACGTGTAAACCTCGATGTGTTCAATATGGAACTTATTGTTCCTCTTACCTATCGCTTCAATACCTACTATACAGCCTTATTCCGCAAATGGCTGGTACGGAAAGCAACAACGGAGGCAAAGGAACAACCGCCTATCTTCCTGCATTTGAGAAGCGGTTTCATCTGTTAAGCCGGAGCATGATAAAGGCGGGCAACTTTTGAGGGTTGTCCGCCTTCCTTTTTTACCATATCGCTTTGCGGTAGTTCTCCTCCAGCAGCCGTTCGATGTCATGCTCTTTGTAGAGGATTTTTCCGCCGAAGGCGATAAAGGGCAGCAATCTGGCATTGCGGTATTCCTGCAATGTCCGGCGGCTTATCTTCAGCCGTTCCGCCACCTCCCTGTCGGTCAGATAGCGTTCGCCGTTCAATGGCGGCCGGTACTCTGCGGTCAGCCTGACTGCCTTTTTCACACTCTTCCTAATGCCTTGCAGAAGCGTCGCCAACGGCTCGTTTTCTGCGGTCAATACATTCTCATTCATACAGCTTCGGATTTAGCGGGTTGATATTATTCCGTTCTGTTTCCGCTTTTCGGGCGGTAACACTCCATCAGCGGCAGCAGGCGTTCCACCTCCTCCGGCTTGTAGAAAAATTTCCTGTTGATTTGCGAGCAGGCAATCAGGCGGTTGTCACGCAAGGTCTGCAAGGTTCGCGGGCTGATGCGCAGCATACGGCACACGTCTTCCCCGTCCAGCCAGTTCGACAGCCGTCTGTCATTGCATTTGCGCGACAGCACGTTCACTTTCTCCATGAGCGTCCCCACATCGGCGAGCAATGCCTCGAACGTCTTCTTCTCGATAATTACTACTTCCATATTTTTTGGATTTTGAGTTTGCGGCAAAAATAGGTCGCGGACTTTTCCTTCATACCCTTTCCATACCTCCGGCCGTCTTTGGCACCGTCGCGGCAAGCCACCGGAGACAGCGGAGGAGAAAATCTCACGTACCGTATGCGTACCTACCGTGACCGCCTGACTGCTTCTTCGGAATTTTGCCCCGTAATCAAAAATAAAGCGTATGGAAATTATAACATTGGAAAGTTCCGCCTACAAGGAACTGGTCGGACGGATAGAGCGAATATCCTCCTATATCGAGAAACGGGAAAAGCAGAAGGAAGAGCGGTCGAAAGAGACGAACGTGTGGCTCACGACCCGTCAGGTGATGGCGATGCTGAACATCAGCGAACGTACCCTGCAACGTATGCGCAACGCGGGGCGCATCGCCTACTCCTTTGCCGGGCACAACTGCCGATACCACATCGAGGAGGTGGAACGGTTCATCCGTGAAGGTATTATTATCGGCGACCCCGAAAAGCTGGAGGAGTTCAGACACAACTACAAGGCCCGTATGAATGGCAAAGCCCGTAGCCGTGAAACGAAAGCGTGAAGCCTATGGATGCACTCGACAAGCAGACCTTCGGCGAGTTCGTGCGGCAGGTCTTCGACCGCCTCGACCGGCACGAGAGGCTCATCGCCTCGCTGACGGGCAATAACCTGCCTGCCGATTTGAAAGAGGTGAAACTCTTGGACGGCGAGCGGCTGTTCGACAATCAGGACTTGTGCCTGCTCCTGCAAGTGAGCAAGCGTTCCCTGCAACGCTACCGCAGCAACGGTGCGCTTGCCTACCACCTGCTCTGGCACAAGACCTACTACAAGGAATCCGACGTGCTGGACTTCATCTCCAAGTACATGAAGGATTTCCGGAAAGAGAATATCGGGCAGTTCAAGGCCCGTATCAATGTATCACTTAAAAAATAAACCAGTATGGCAAAGAAAACCGATGAAAAGGATGTGCTGATCGTCCGTGACGAGAAGACGGGCGAAATCAGCGTGGTCGCCGGACTGAACAAGGACGGCACTCCAAAACGGGTTCCCGCCAAAGCGGAGAACTCCCGGAGTTTTATGACATTCGACCGGCACGGCGACGTCATAGACAACTTCTTCAAGAACTTCTTCCGTCAGTGCAAGGAACCCTCGCGTTTCGGCTTCTACCGCATTGCGGCGGAACAAGCGGAGAAACTCATCGACGCGGTAAAGGAGCTTTTGAAAAACCCCACCGCCAATGCGGAACTGCTCGCTCCGCACAAAGTGGACACTTCGGAGTACGAACGGACGGTAGCCGAAGAGCAGAAGAACGACAACCAACAACCCCAAAAAGAAGAGAATATGCAAGAACAGAACGCACAGCCGGAAAACGGTCAGGAAACCCCGGCGGAGAAAAGAGGCTATCAGCCCATCGATGAAAGCAAGATCGACTGGAATAAGTTCGAGGCGCAGTACGGATTGACCCGTGACGACCTCGTGGCGTCCAAAAGTCTGGACAAGATGCTCAACTACCGCAAGTCCGAACCCCTGACGGTGCACGTGGAGGTCTTGGGCGAAAGGCAGGAACTCGGCGCACGGCTGGAACTGAAGAGAATGCCGGACGGCAGCGTGGACTTCGTCCCCGACTTCGTGCGCAAGGAGCCGCGATTGGATGAGCCTCACAAGGGTTACACCTTCACGGACGACGACAAGAAGGCACTCGCCCTGACGGGCAACCTCGGCCGTGTGGTGGACTTGGTGGATATGAGCACGGGCGAAATCATCCCCTCCTTCGTCAGTATCGACCGCTTCACGAACAAAATCGAGGATGCGCCGGCCAACAAGGTGCGCATCACGGACAAGATCGGCAAGACCGAAATCAGCGAGACCGAGCAAAACCTGCTCAAAGCCGGGGGCTATGTCCGCAAGGAAATCGAGCTGAACAACGGCCGCAAGTTTCCGACAATCCTGCAAGTCAGTGCCATCGACCGGAACGTGGAGTTCGTGCCCAAAAGTACCCGTATCTGGCAGGGCGAAAACAAGGCGCAGGAGAACGGACAAGGGCAGGAACAAGGAGAGAGAAAAGGCCGTGCTTGGGTAGATGAGAACGGGAATATCAAGCCCATCGGCAAATGGAAAGGAGTCGAGTTCAGCGAACAGCAGAAGGCGGACTATATCTCCGGCAAGACCGTGAGGGTGGAAAACGTACCCGACGACAAAGGAAATCCCGCCACCATATATGTCAAGTTCAACCGGGAGAAAGGTCGTCCGTTCCGCTACGACAAGAATCCGGACACGGCACAGAAAGTCGCCCCCTCCAATGAGAGCCGTACGCAGGTCGCCGTGAACAACGAGGGCAAGACCAACGAAGCCACCAAGCATATCAAGGAGCCGTTGCAGCAAGGCCAGACCGCTCCCGCCAATGAAAGGCAGCAGGAGCAACAGCGGCAGCAGAACAAACCCAAAGGTCTGCGACCATGACAGCAGTCTGCTTCATCCTCCTGCTGCTGACGTGTGCCGTCATGCTGGGCGGGTCGCTGCTTTACAAGTCCGACCCCGACAACCGGGACAAGGACGACAAGACGTACTACACGGAAGAGGGCTACCATGTCTATTACGACCGTAAAATCCTGCGCCGCTTGCAGGATGAGGAACAAGAGAAAAGCATACGCAAAGAGGGCGAATAGCGAATCGACCGAATTATCAAATCCGGACTCTTAGTCCGGCCACTAAATCCACAGTAAATAATAAAAAGATGAAGACAATCATTGCAGAAAAACCGAGCGTGGCTCGTGAAATCGCCCGTATCGTGGGCGCGACAAAACCGGAGGAGGGCTATATGCACGGAAACGGTTATTATGTGACGTGGGTTTTCGGGCATCTGGTACAACCGGCCCTGCCCGAAGGTTACGGTATCAAAGGCTTCCGCAGGGACAACCTGCCCGTCATTCCCGAAGCGTTCACGCTCGTACCGCGTCAGGTGCGCACGGAAAAAGGCTACAAGGCCGACAGCGGCGTGATGAAACAGATTCGGGTTATAACCAAGCTGTTCAATGACAGCGAGCGTATCATCGTGGCGACCGATGCAGGACGTGAAGGCGAGTTGATATTCCGTTACCTGTACCACTATATCGGCTGTACCGTACCGTTCGACCGTCTATGGATCAGCTCGCTTACCGACAAGGCCATCCGCGAGGGACTGGCAAATCTGGAAGACGGAAGCCGGTACGACAATCTCTACCTTGCCGCCAACTCCCGTAGCGAAGCCGACTGGCTCGTGGGTATCAACGGTACGCAGGCATTGACCGTCGCAGCCGGACGGGGTACTTACTCCGTGGGGCGTGTGCAGACCCCCACGCTCGCTATGGTGTGTTCCCGTTTCTGGGAGAACAAACGCTTCGTGCCGGAAGACGTGTTCCAAGTGCATTTCTCCGCACAAGGTACGGAGGCCGACAGCGTGGTCAGGTTCTCGTCCGTCAAAAAGTGGAACGTGAAACCCGAAGCGGCCGAAGCCTACAACCTGCTGAAGGGCTGCACGGAAGCAACCGTCCTCTCGGTGGAACGCAAGGAGAGCGTGCAGGAACCGCCGTTGCTGTACGACCTGACCACGCTTCAGAAAGAAGCCAACGCCAAGCACGGGTTTACAGCCGAGCAGACGCTCGCCATCGCGCAGAAGCTCTACGAGTCGAAGCTCATCACCTATCCGAGAACCGGCAGCCGCTACATTCCCGAAGACGTGTTTGCCGGAATTCCCGTGCTGCTGAAAGGACTGAAGAACCATCCCAAGTGGGAAGTCCACGCGGCAAGGATGAAGGAACTTTCCCGTCGTAGCGTGAACGGGGCAAAAGTGACCGACCACCATGCCCTGCTGCCCACGGGCGTGAAACCGCTCCTGTTCGCCAAAGAGGAGACGACCCTCTACGAGATGATCGTGGGGCGTATGCTGGAGGCGTTCATGCCGCCGTGCATCAAGGACGTGACCGCCGTGAAAGCCGGGTGCGGAGGTATCGAGTTCTCGACCAAAGGCAGCGTGGTAAAGCAAGCCGGGTGGCGTTCCGTGTACCGTGAGGAGAAGGAGGAAACGGTCATCCCGGCATGGAACGAGGGCGACACGCTCCTTGTCAGGGGATGTTCTCTGACGGAGGGCAAGACCAAGCCCAAGCCGTTCCACACGGAAGCGACCCTGCTGGCGGCAATGGAAACCGCCGGCAAGGAGATAGAGGACGAGACGATGCGGCAGGCGATGAAGGATTGCGGTATCGGAACTCCCGCTACACGCGCCGCCATCATCGAAACTCTGCTCCGCCGCGAGTACATCGTGCGTTCCAAGAAAATCCTCGTGCCGACCGAGAAAGGGCTTGCCCTTTACTCCATCGTCAAGGGCATGGACATAGCCAACGTGGAGATGACGGGCGAATGGGAAGCCGCACTCGCCCGAATCGAACGTGGCGAACTTCCTGCCGAAGCGTTTATGAGGAATATTGAAGCCTATACCCGGAAGATAACGACCGAGCTGCTGGCCTGCGACAAGATTTTCGGGCACAAGGACTCCGGTTGCAGTTGCCCCAAGTGCGGTGCAGGGCGTATGCAGTTCTACGGAAAGGTGGTACGTTGCGACAATGCCGTCTGCGGCTTGCCCCTCTTCCGCCAGATTGCCGGAAAGACCTTGTCCGACACGGATATGACGGCATTGATCACGAACGGACGCACAGAGTTGCTGAGCGGCTTTAAGAGCAAGCAGGGAAAACCGTTCAGTGCCGTCGTCGCCTTCGATGGGGAGTTCAACACGGTGTTCGAGTTCCCTGACGAAAAAAGAAAGTCGGGAAGACCGGGAAGAAAAAGGAAATAATTGAGTAATTTTGCCACTGATTCATAGGAATAAACTGTTTTTCCCGTCAAAGGGTCGATACTTTTATTTTACTATGGATTTAGTGGTGGCACTCGACGGGGACGTTGAGTGCCTTTTTCTTCTCCGTCTTCCATTGTGCAACAATAATTCAAAATCCACTAAATCCTGAAGTAAGATGAAACAAAAGAACCGGCAGGTAGAATTGTCCTATTACGGATTATACCTGCAACACTACCTCATAGAGAACCATCCCGACAAAGCCGCCGACACGGACTTCATCGCGGTAAGGGAAGACCTCGCCTCAGATACTTTCGAGCAGGCCCGGCTCGTCGGCTATCCCGTGGAGGGGGCGCAGGAGCAGGCGATGAAAGCCCTGCTGCAAGGGCTTCATTTCTCGGAGTTCCGCACCGTCGCCGATATTCTTGAAAACGAGTTCGCCGAGAGCGTACCACCTGAAAAAACGCATCGGCTGGCACTCAAACTTCTGCCGCAACTTAAAGAGACCTTTGCCGGCTATCCGCTTTCGGATGATTTCGCCCAATCGCCCGAATATGACAGCCTCTACACGGAACTGACCGGAACGGTCGCCATCTATCTCGACGAACATGGCATTTAACCGCAAGGAGAAGCTAAGGGGGAACATCGAGGCGATACGGACGGCATTCACGTTAGAGAAAGAGCAGCGCAAGGCGACAGCCGAAGAACGTGCGGTATTGGAAAGATACTGCGGTTTCGGCGGGTTGAAGTGTATCCTCAATCCCGCCACCGCGCTGACGGATGCCGTACACTGGGCGAAATCCGACCTCGAACTGTTTTCCATGACGGCGGAACTCCACAAGCTCATCCGCGAGAGCAGCGGCAGCGACATGGAGTACAAACGATATGTGGATTCACTGAAAGCCTCCGTGCTGACGGCTTTCTACACCCCGAAAGAGATAACGGACACTCTTGCCTCCGTCCTGAAGGATTATGGCATAACCCCGTCGAAGGTGCTTGAACCTTCGGCGGGGATGGGCGCGTTCATAGCATCCGTCAAGGAACACGCGCCGCAGGCGGATGTGATGGCCTTTGAAAAAGACCTGCTGACGGGTAAAATGCTCGCCCACCTCTACCCGGACGACAAGATACGGGTGGCTGGTTTTGAAAAGATAGAAAATCCTTTTCTGAATCATTTCGACCTTGCCATATCCAATGTCCCGTTCGGGGAGGTCGCGGTCTTCGACCCCGCATTTGCAACGGGGGACAGCCCTGCCCGTAAAACGGCGCAGAAAGCCGTACACAACTATTTCTTCCTGAAAGGTCTCGATGCGGTGAGGGATGGCGGCATCGTGGCGTTCCTCACCTCGCAGGGGGTGATAAACTCCCCGCGTAACGAGTCCATACGGCTCGAAATGCTGAAAAAGGCCCGTCTGGTCTCCGCTATCCGTCTGCCGAGCAATTTATTCACGGAAAACGCCAACACGGAAGTGGGCAGCGACCTGATTGTCCTGCAAAAGGACACCCGTAGAGAGGAACTGACGGAGGATGAAAGGCTGTTCACGCAAACCGGGATATTGCATGGTGTCAATACCGGACGTTATTTCATCGAGCATCAGGAACAGATCATCCATACCCGTGCGAAGCTGGATACCGACCCTTACGGCAGTCCGGCAATGGTATATGAGCATGAGGGAGGTGTGCAAGGCATCGCGAAAGACCTGCAACGGCTGCTTGACGACAATCTGCATTTCCGTTTGGCTTCGAGGTTATACTCCGGCGGCATTCGTGACGCGCGGTTGAAAGAGCAGGAAGAAGCAGTACGGCAGGAGCCGCAAGCGATAGAAATAGACCGCACCGCTATTCCCGAAAAATCGGAAGAACCGAAACAATCCTCTATTGTGGAGGAAAAGCCGGAAATCGAAGCCCCCGTGCTGACATTGTTCGACCTTTTCGGGATTACCGCAGAAGAGCAACGGCAGAATCAGTCCAAACCGTTCAAAAGAAAGAACAAGGGCAATGGCAAGAGTACCGGCCGTCCGAAACAACCCAAGCCGACACCCGCGTCAGACCTTTTCAATTATTCCTCGGCAACATCCACCCCGACGGGGAAAACCGCCGGCAAGGATTACATGACGGAGGAAGAGGCGCGTCAGAAGGCGGTCTATGCTTCGCTGGACTGGGAAACCAACCCTCCTATCAACGGCTTTTACGAGATGATGATGGAGCTGGGACCCGAACGTCGTGCGGAACTGCGCCAAAGGGCAAGAGAGGGAAAAGCGGCGCAACAAGAGCTTTTCCCCACACGGGAGGAAGCTGTTACGGAGCAACCCGCTTCCGACGAAGTCACGCCGGGGTACCTGATTGAAAATGGCATCGAGACCCGGCTGCAACGTCGTATAGCCGAAGTGGAAGGACAGATGCAGGCGGAAGAGGCGGCACTCTCCCCGGAAGAGAGGCAGCGCAGGCATGAGGAGGAGATGCAGCCCCGTCCGTTCACCGGCATTATGGAGCCGCATCTGAAAGAAGGCTCGCTTGTCCGGGTAAATACGGTGGGGGTACGTTTTCAGATCGGTTATCTGAAAGACATCACGCCATACGGTGCGACGTTTCATCCGCTCGACCTGCAAGGATTGCAGAAGGAGAAGGCCGATTTGTATATTTCCTTGCGGAACACCTACGAACGGCTGTATGCCCACGAAGCGGAACACCATGAGGCGCACGTCCTGCATCGTGAAAACCTGAATACCCGCTACGACGAGTTCGTGATGCGCTATGGCAACCTCAATGCCAGGCAGAACACCGGACTGATACTGATGGATGCTTCCGGCCGGGATATACTTTCGCTGGAACGGGGCGAGAACGGCTTGTTTGTCAAAGCGGATATTTTCGACCATCCCGTATCGTTTTCGGTAGAGACATACGCCAATGCAGGCTCTCCCGAAGAAGCCTTGTCCGCCTCGCTCAACAAATACGGCAGGGTCGATTTCGACTATATGCGGTCGATCACCGACCATACCGAGGAGGAGTTGAAAGAGGCTCTGAAAGGACGTATCTACTACAATCCGACGGAGGAGTGCTACGAGATAAAAGACCGCTTTATCGCAGGGAACGTGGTACAGAAGGCGGAGGCCATCTCCCTTTGGGTGCAGGAGAACAAGGAAAGCGAAGCCCCGCACCCCTTGCTTCCGGCAGCGGAGGAGTCGCTCAAAGCCTTGCAGGAGGCGACGCCCGAACCGATCCTGTTCGAGGAACTGGACTTCAACTTCGGAGAGCGTTGGATACCGACCGGCATCTATGCCTCGTATATGTCATACCTGTACGGAACGGACATCAAAATCGCCTATGTGGACAGCATCGACGAGTTTACCGTGTCGTGTGGGTACAAGAACATGAAGATTTACGAGCAGTTCGCCGTGAAAGGATACTATAAGCGGTATGACGGTATCAACCTCTTGAAACACGCCCTGCACAATACCGTGCCGGACATCTACAAGAGTATGGGCAAGGACGAGCACGGCAACGACATCAAGGTACGCGACAGCGAGGCCATACAGCTCGCCAATGCCAAGATCGACGAAATCCGAAGCGGATTCGTCGAGTGGCTGGAGGCACAGTCCCCGGAGTTCAAGAAGCGGCTGGCGGATATGTATAACCGGAAGTTCAACTGCTATGTGCGTCCTCGGTATGACGGCTCGCACCAGACTTTTCCGGACATGGATCTCAAGGCACTTGCCAAGCGGTACAATATCAATGAGGTCTATTCCAGCCAGAAGGATTGCGTGTGGATGCTCAAGCAGAACGGCGGCGGCATCTGCGACCACGAGGTCGGCACGGGTAAGACATTGATTATGTGCATGGCGGCGCATGAGATGAAGCGGCTGGGATTGGTACACAAGCCGATGATTATCGGCTTGAAAGCCAACGTGTCGGAGATTGCGGAGTGCTACCGCACCGCCTATCCCAACGCGAGGATACTCTATGCCTCGGAGAAAGACTTCGCTACCGCCAACCGTGTCAGGTTCTTCAACAACATCAAGAACAACGACTATGACTGCGTGATCATGTCGCATGACCAGTTCGGCAAGATACCGCAGTCGCCCGAATTGCAGCAGCGCATCCTGCAAGCGGAGCTGGACACGGTGGAGGAGAATCTCGAAGTGCTGAAGAAGCAGGGAAGGGATATTTCGAGGGCCATGCTGAAAGGCTTGGAAGTGCGCAAGTTCAACCTTGCCGCCAAACTGGAGAAGATTGCATACGCCATAGAACACCGCACGGACGACGTGGCGGACTTCAAGCAGATGGGTATCGACCACATTTTTATAGACGAGAGCCACCAGTTCAAAAACCTGATGTTCAACACGAGGCACAGCCGTGTCGCCGGGTTGGGCAATCAGGAAGGAAGCCAGAAGGCCCTCAATATGCTCTATGCCATCCGTACTATTCAGGAGCGGTCGGGAAAGGATTTGGGTGCGACATTCCTGTCGGGCACCACAATCTCCAACTCGCTCACGGAGTTGTACCTGCTGTTCAAGTACCTCCGGCCGAACGAACTGGAAAGGCAGGACATTCACTGTTTCGATGCGTGGGCGGCGATTTTCGCCAAGAAAACGACCGACTTCGAGTTCAACGTGACGAACAATATCGTGCAGAAGGAACGCTTCCGCTATTTTATCAAAGTGCCAGAGTTGGCGATGTTCTACAATGAGATTACGGACTACCGCACGGCGGAGGACGTGGGCGTGGATCGTCCGGACAAAAACGAGATACTGCATAATATTCCGCCAACACCGCAGCAGGAGGAGTTCATACAGAAGTTGATGGAGTTCGCCAAGTCGGGAGATGCCACGCTGCTCGGCAGGGAGAAGCTGTCGGAAACCGAGGAGAAGGCGAAAATGCTCATCGCAACGGACTATGCCCGTAAGATGGCACTCGATATGCGCATGATAAGCCCCGACTATGAAGACCATCCCGACAACAAGGCGAGCCATTGCGCCAAGATGATTGCGGAGTATTACCACAAATACGACGCGCAGAAAGGAACGCAGTTCGTCTTCTCGGATTTGGGAACCTACCAGCCGGGACAATGGAGCGTGTATAGCGAGATCAAACGGAAGCTGATGGAAGACTACGGTATTCCGGCACACGAAATCCGTTTCATTCAGGAGACCAAGACGGAGAAGGCAAAAAAGGCGGTCATAAGTGCCATGAACGACGGTCATGTCCGGGTGCTGTTCGGCTCAACGAGTATGCTCGGAACGGGCGTGAACGCGCAGCAGAGGGCTGTTGCGGTGCATCATCTCGACACCCCGTGGCGGCCGTCCGACCTTGCACAGAGGGACGGGCGTGCCGTGCGTAAAGGCAACGAGATAGCCAAGCTGTTCGCCGGAAACAAGGTGGATGTAATCATCTATGCGGTGGAGAAGTCGCTCGACAGCTACAAGTTCAACCTGCTGCACTGCAAGCAGACCTTCATCAGCCAGCTCAAAAGCGGCGCGATGGGTGCGCGAACCATCGATGAGGGGGCGATGGACGAGAAATCGGGCATGAATTTCTCGGAGTACATGGCGATTCTTTCGGGCAATACCGACCTGCTCGACAAGGCGAAATTGGAGAAGAAGATTGCGGCTTTGGAGAGCGAACGGAAGTCGTTTGCCAAAGCACGGGCGGAGGCCGAGGGAAAGTTGAATGGTCTTCAGACGGAGATAGCCAATAACAACGTCATCATTGAAAAGATGACGGAGGACTATAACACGCTCCTATCTCGTGCCGAAACGGACAAGGACGGCAACAAGGTGAACCGTATTACGCTGGACGGCTTGACGGCAACAGACGAGAAGAGTATCGGTACAAGGTTGCAGGAGATTGCCAAGAACGCCACGACGGGCGGGTTATATACCCGTATCGGTGAACTGTATGGCTTCCCGATATATGTAATCAGCGAACCGACACTCAAAGACGGTGTTTCGGCTACCCAAAACCGTTTTGTCGTGGAGGGACATTACAAGTACCGCTATAACAACGGTCAGGTGGCGATGGCTGACACCAAAGCGGCAGCGATGAACTTCCTGAACGCATTGGAACGCATACCGCAGATCGTGGAACAGCACAAGGCGAAAAATGAAGCCCATGAAACGAACCTGCCCGTATTGCAGGAGGTTGCCGGAAAGACGTGGCGAAAAGAGGATGAATTGAAAGAATTAAAAGAATTAAAGATGGAGTTGGCTGCCCTTGACCGAAAGATACAGTTAGAGTTGGCTCCGCCCACTCCTGAAGCCGGGCAGGAACAGACCAAAGACGTGCAGCAGGAGAATGGGCAACGTGAACAACAAGCGGAAACCGTCAGACCCGACATGAACGACGATTTTATCCGCAATCATGTACTTGTCGTGAGGCCGGAGATATCGGACGAATCCAAGATACAAAACAGAGGAATGAAAATTTAACTGGGAAACAGTCGTCTATAAAGGCGGCTGTTTTTTTATACTATATAATAATGTATATAATATTTCTCCTCCCTCCTAATTATAGTAACGGACAGACTGGCTGGGGCCAAATCGCATATGTTATGCGATAGAAAGAGTGGAAACTCATTGGCATAGTACGCGTATCGTTAAAAAAACTAAGCAAAAAATATAAATACTTTTTTGTCAGTTCAAAAAAGATCTATAACTTTGCATTTGAGAATATATCATTTAACAGAATAAATGTTTATAG
>OGIA01000868.1_pt1 | contig 26891 bp, 29 predicted proteins | sample 1571671 | NCBI WGS metagenome assembly OGIA01 (sample SAMEA2582027, study PRJEB24529) | metagenome | biome: Human gut stool | place: China | collected 2011
TACCGAACATTTCAGCCCATTCTTTCTGGTTATATCCAGCGTTCACGCGAACTGCTTCTAATGAAATCTTTGGCATTTGCTCATCTCCTTTCTTAACTGATGGTCTTATTGTAATTCATTTTAATTGAATTGTCAACACTAAAATTCAATTATTTTGAATTTATACTTGAATTTTTTATTAGTATGATGTACAATACAATATGTAAGGAGGAGGAACACCATGATGACAGATGAAGAACAGAAAAAAATCTTTTCAAACAATCTCAACAAGTATATTTCATTAAGCGGCAAACAGCAAAAAGAAGTTGCCGAAGCAGTAGGAACTAACCCTTCCACATTTAACATGTGGTGCAAAGGCAATTCAATGCCAGGAACAGGAAAAATCAGAGCATTAGCAGATTATTTCCGAATTGGAATGTCTGATTTAACGGATTTAAAAGAGGAAAAGGAAATTGATGCAGAATATTCAGATGTATCAATGAAAATCGGGCTAACAGATCCACGATTCATGAAAATTATTCTTGAATACGATAAACTGTCGCCCGATAAAAAAGATTTGTTGTGTGATTTCTTTGAAAAGTTTATTTTCTAGGTTCTGAGGGTGGGAATTATCTTCCCGCCCTTTCTTCTTTGTATCCTCTTTTAACAAACCAATAGATAAGATTTAATATCTTTTCACTATGTATCTCTTGTATCATCTCAATAATTTCTTTCTTGTAATCCACGTAAATCCCTCCCAATATTCCAAACATTTGTTCTTATTTATTAAATTATATCATGTTTTTATAACCATATACTGGGATAGAATTGTTTCCGCTTAAATCTTTCCTGGCAAACTGATTTATTCCGATTTTTCTGTGAATTATAAGTTTTTTTGTGTAAATATTGTGATTTTCGCTTTTACAAATCGTAATAATAATAGATAGAAATAAAGGGGCTGGATGCTTGTCTGCGAGGGATTTATAGCGCTCATGAACAACCTGTTTTACCTCTGCTTTTGCAATTGCGATAGTTTTACCCCTCCCAAAGATAATACTACGCTCCGGGCAGAAGTAAACATATTGAATCAAGAGCACATGCACGAATATCAGTATAAACACAATTATGATTTTTTTATGTTTCTCCATGAATCCATCCCCTTTACACTATCATCTTAATGTATTACAATAACATTGTATCAAAAAATATACAATCACACAGGAAATGGCGAAATTAGCACATGCAGCGACGAATTTCGCACAAAAAGGGATGATTTTTTTGAGGATTGCAATATGTGATGACAACGAATTACAAATTGAGATTTTTAAAACCAGAATGGACGGTTTTCTTCGTAGAAATGGGGACAGTGGATGCACGATTACGGCATATACCACCGGGAAACCTCTTATTGATGATGTAAATGACGGCGTATGGTACGACATAATTGTGCTGGATATTATGTTGAAAGATGAAAATGGAATTGATGTTGCCCGGCATCTTAGAAAGAATGGATATGTAGGTAATATCACCTTTTGGACAGCCCACAAGGAATATGTGTTTGATGCTCTGGATATCCTTCCTGTTCACTATATCATAAAAGGCTCGGAAGATGGAAGAATGTATGGTGTAGTCAACAGGGAACTGGAAAATATCCATGATAAAACGCTGACTGTAAAGAACAAGGATTATTTCCACAGGGTTGATTTCTGCCATATTGAATATATTGAAAGTCGCAATAAATACATCACTATCCATTGTACCTGTGGTATCACTCATATGCAGAGAGGGAAACTTTCGGACGTTGAAAAGCAACTGGACAGACGGTTTTTACGCTGCCACCAAAGTTACATTGTCAACATGGATGAAGTCTGGGAACTTCGTGCTGATTTCAGAATGGTATCTGGAGATGTGGTTCCGATTAGGAGAAAAGACCTTTCGGCGATCAGAAAACTTTATGAAGGTTATATTGCATTTAAGTAGCTCCCGGGAAAAACCCGGGAGTATTATTATTTCAGTAATTCATTGACTTTTTTCTGCACTTCTGCGTAATTATAGCCAGCGGATTCCAGGCGGTCTCGTCTATCCTGTCCGTTCCCCCACTCGCCGTTAATGACTTCTTTTGCAACCTTGGCTACACTTTTCTTTGCTGTCACGGAATACACTGCTTTTCCGTTCCAATCAAAAACAGAGTAACCGGCTTTGCAAGCTTTCTTTGCATTTTTGAGTGACTTGTACGCCCCGATCTGGCTCTTGGAATCCTTCCAGGTCTTGCGGACACGGTAATACTTGTCAACTTTTACTGTTGGCTTTGCTGTCGATGTTGTTGTGTTTTCACTGGAAATGAGCTTCTTAAATCTACCCCAGTCACCCTTTCCACGGATAACGGATGGACAATTCTTAGCGCACACATCGTAATGCTGCACTACTCGGAATGCCGGGATATTGTACTTTTTCATCAATTGCTTGCATACATAAACGGTATTTTGGAATGCCTTTTCGTAGTTGTAACCAGCATTCATGCACATTTCAATTCCAATAGAGTTGTGATTGTTCACAGTTCCGAAAAGCTTACCGCCGTAATTTACTCCAACGTGCCATGCCCCGCGATTATATGGCAAGGCTTGGTATGCTGACTTATCGTCCACGAATACATGGGCTGAATAGCCATGAAAATTGCCATTATGCTGTGCGGTGGCGTGTGCCTTGGCATCTGCTGTAGCTGCGGTATTATCCGTATTGTGGATGACAATATACAGAGGTGTCTGTCCGGCGTAACTGTTGTTGTTGCTGATTAATGAGGTATTGATATCCATGTATGTTCTCCTTTCGTTGTTGAGGTTAAAAAAGTGCATAATAAAAAGCACCCCATTTGGAGTGCTCTTTAGCATAAACTCTTTATACAATATATCTCTTATGATTAAATTTCACGGAATCATGGCTGTTGTTGCCGCAAAGGGAGAGTACTGTGCTATAATAATACTGTACCCTTTGTGGTGCTTGGAGTTGGACTTTTTGTTTGGTAGACAGGAGTCCAACTCCCTTTTTATCGTTGTGATATACTGATTATATCATGTATTATCTTTTGCGAATAGGGTTTTGCGATTTTATTTGTTTTTCGCTAACTATTTAAATGGCAATCGTGTAATCATAGTTAAGGAAGTGAAAATAACTACAACTACTAAACTCTCATATACTGGTGCAGGAGTTACTATAAAAGAAAATCAAATTGCATTACTTTGTTTTACAAATAATTGGAGCGATGTCAAACCAGATGCAATGCAAATTTCAACTTCCAAAACAGAGCTTTCTGTTTCAAACATAATTAGTCCGGAAATTACTAATTATCCTATTAGATACAGTATTATATTTAGTTCTAAAATTGAAACAACATTATATGTTTGGACCAGACACACTGGTGAAAATATGAATGGAATAGTAAAAATTGAAGGAATAATTTTTGATTTATAATTTTATTCCCACTTGCCATTAATGCGTTTTAGCTGAATAAGATCGGTTCCATATGAATGAATTAAAAAAGAAGCATATTGATTTTCTAGAATTGTAAAACCGATATATTGAGCTCTTATTCCGCATTGTATAAATCCAAAATAGAAAATATCGTTACTTGATTGAAATTTTTCTATGTTATTTTTGAGAGTTTCTACTGGTTTTCCAATTGTTTCGGTTGTGTCATCTTTTATATCAAGCCTGTGCAATGAGTTGCCATTTAAATAGTTAAGCGCCCCGATAACTGTCTTATTTTCGGTTTCTAATTTACTGATAACAGCCGTTGACATTTTATCCACGACATAATCCCAAAACTTGCTCATCAGTCCGCGCTTGTTCGCTTTCCCTGTTGCGTCATACAACATTACTTCGTCATTATCCGCTAACGTATCTTTTGATGTGTATTCAGTCCATTTTGGCATGTGGTTGCCCTCCTTTAATTATAGGTTTGTTTTAATATTTGATTCATAAAAAAGAGGATGATTTCTCACCCTCTTTATATTGATTTGTTTAACAATTTTTTGATTTCCTCAAGCTCTTCTTTAATGTTTTTTAATTCAGATTTTAATTCTTCGTTCTCAGATTTAAGTTCCTTTATTTTATCATGATTGAATTTTATCATGGCGAACATGGATGGAATCATAATTCTGTAATTCCAATCCTCTGGTTTCCCATCTGGTAAATGGTTTACCGCAATTGGAAAACGCCTTTCCATGTCCTCTGCAAGAAACATTGGCATTAATTTATCGTATCGGCTATCGTTTTTATCCAAATACCCTTCTTTGTATTTCGCCCAAACAACCTTTACACGATAAAGTTCTTCCAGATCTACCTGTTTATAATCCACGTGGGATAAAAGTTCTTCCAGTTCTTCTTCTTTAACAGTTGTCCGAATTGACTTATACCGCCAGGAAGATGATGGAACCTTAATAACCATGCCTTGACTGTTAACTCCTAAGTGTGTTCCATCTGTAATTGATCCAAGGTTTTCTATACAAAAGAAATTACTTTCATCTCCAAATTCACTAGATTTAGGACTGTTTTTAATTTTTACACCGCCATCAATAACAAATCCGTTTCCATTTGCTTTTAGATCAACGCCATTTATGGTTACCATGTTGTTTTTCGCATCAAGTACAATGGCACCGTTTGCAGAGGTTAATTTTCCATTTGTTTTATCAATCTGCCAGTTTCCAATTTCCCCAGTTAGCGACTTTACGCTTCCAGAAAATTCGCCTTGGTTAAAATGAACACCTGTATTGTCAATATATCCAACCTGTGTGCCACTTGCATTCAGAATGGAAAGTAACCCATTTCCGTTATTTGAACCGCCAAGTTTCAATGTACCTCCATGTGCATAGGTGAATGAAAAATACAATTCTCCATTTTCCATGTACATGCCCTTTATTGCACCGTTGTTTGTAAGCATATTGAACACTTGCTCATTTGTGTAAGCGTATTCAAGTTTTGGCATATAAATATAAGTATCATATTTTACGCTAGACCCAACTGATGATGTCAAGATTCTCAAACTGTTTAAACTATCATTTGGTAAGCTAGATAAAGTTGTTGTTACTTGCAGTCTTTGCCATTCAGTTGTAGTTTTAGCATTTAATATTGTTTTACTTCCAAGATACACATATACTTGTGTTGCAACACTAGTTTTTATCCAAAACGAAAAAGTATAATTTCCAGTAACTTTTATTGGCTTATAATTTTTCGTTCCAAATTGTGCTCCAGTTCCGTTTATTTTAATTGCATTTTTGCCGCCATCTACATCCTGAACTCCATACTCATATGTATATGCACTCTGTGTAGACCAATAATCTTTAACATTTTGTTCTGTTAGATAATAGCCTTTAATAATATTGTCCGATGTAATATCTTGGACTTGTTTTATAGCTTCTTCCTGTGCTATATCAGTAACGCTTTTATCTCCTAATGTAAACTGTGAAGCTGCTATTGTTACTGCACCAGTAGTTTTGTCAATAGCAAAAGTGGTCTTTCCATTGCTATCAACAACCTTAATACCTTTGGCTTGCACGTATTCTCCGTTTACATAGACATTTCCGTTTTCATCCAAGTAAATCCCCTGTGCCTTGCCGCCATTGGTGAGTTTGTTGAAAATATCGGCTTGTGTCTGTCCAGAAACTGCGGTGCTGGCAGAAGAATCTGCAATTTCCTTTACTGTTTTGCCTTGTAAGGAAAAAGTTTTTGGAGCTAGGATGACGTTTCCTTTGCTGTCGATTTCTAAGGTTACGTTCTTGTCATCATTAATGACTTTTAGCCCACGACCATTAATTCTCTCACCGGCAAGCAATCCAGCTAAAATGTATTTTGCATTGATATATACTTTTCCATCTTGAATATAGATTCCCTGTTCCGTTCCGCCTTTTGTAAGCTTATTAAACACTTCATCCTGTCCAAGACTGGTATCGTAATTATCAATTGCATTTTTGATATCGTCTTTGTCTGCGTACTTGAAGTCAATCCAATCGGATGCAGTAAAGTCACCATTAATACGATTTACAAAAGAAGTTTTGAGAGAAGCCTTTCCTTCACTATTAGTTGTTACCCACAAGTCGCCTTCGTAATATGGTGGTTTCGGCTGAACCATATAGACAGATGACTTCCCATCTATCTTGTCTAACAGCTCATTTGGTATGGATTGTGGTTGCCAAATACCGGATTTGTAAATCCATTGAGTGTTATCAGAAGTATTGTGCCAAAGGTCACCTTCATGCTCTGCTTTCTCTGATTCCCATACCAAGATAATTTCATTCCCGGATTCATCCAGAATCTTGTTTCCGTCAATATCGCACCATGGTTGTTCCTCTGTTTTTGTCCATTTAAGAGAAGGGTCGTTTGGCTGATACCAAGTTTCAATTTTTCCATCAATCTGTGTTTTTAAAGAATTAAGAGAATCTTTAAAAACGCCATTGATAAATAAATCTAAAGAACTATCATCTGTGTATTTTGAAGCCTTTTCCCAATCTGAAGCAGAATAAGAACCGCTTGCTCTGGCAACTTTACATCTCATCAAATCACCATTAGAGCCTTGTGTCCATAAGTCTCCAATGTCATAAGGTGGCTCTGGCTGAACTACGAATACTCTGCGCTTATGATCTGCCGTATCTTGCGCTTTTTCTGCGGCGGCAAGTGCTAACGTGATATCGGTATCTTGTACCAATTGCCATTTCCAAGTTGCCCCATCTTGCATAAAACGGTATGCATATCCCTTGGATTTCCAGTAAAATAAGTCACCCTCATGTTTCTTTCGTTCTTCGTTTGTAGTCCATCCAGAAGCCGGGATATTCTGTAAGGTTGGTTCATAGTCATAAAAAAAAGTCTCAATCTGTCCGTCGATTTGAGACTGTAAATTATTGATATCAGTTGTGTATGTATTGCTTATAAAATTATTTACTTCTGTTTCTGCTTTTTCCTTTGCAATTGCATTGACATCTTTTCCTTTGATTTGTATAGAATCTGCATTGATAATAACTCTTCCTGTTGTTACATCAACCAGGAAAGTTGTATTTCCATCTTTATCAATAGCCTTAATGGTTCCCGTATTAATCCAGTCAGCATTAACACCTGTAGCATTAAGAATTCTGGCAATCACATCACCATCAACAGTCATACCACCATTCCAATGTTGTCCACCATCTGTAGAAACAGCCCACGCTTCCGCAGTCATTTTCCATACAATATCAGAATCGGACAGCTGTGGCTTGTTATGAAGATAATAGATGTTGCTTCCGTCCGTCTGTGTTTCTACTGTCGTGTATGTTCCAGAAGATTCCGCAAGGCGCTGTGATAATTCTTCCAGTGCCTTTTCTCTGGCGGTACGTTCATCTCTTAAATTCTTTTTGTTTTCTGCCTGTACTTGTTGATTAAGGCTATATTGTTTCTGTTTATTCCTAGATACGCTCTTGGCACTGCATTCAAGTTGCTCAAATACGCCCGGATTCAAGGTAACAGAAGTTAGGTAGCTCTTATACTTTTTTCCGTTTCTATCGGAAATCGCAATGGTGTCACCAGCTTCCCACGCAATATTTGTAAGCACACCAGTAGTAAACGGACGAAATTTCATTCCTGCGCACCTGTCTGCGATAATCTGGCAGATTTTCTCGCCAGAGCCTTCTTGAATTAGCTTATTATCACTTATTTCGATAACGTAGCCAGATTTCCCCGACTGATATGTTTTCGCTTCATTTTTAGAAGAATTTTCAACGTATTCTGTAACTTTTATACCTGTTATTTCAAGATCATACAGCCACGGAGTAAATCCGTTTGTTTGAATTGCTGTAATCCCAGTCTGCATGATAGTAATGATTTGTTCACCAGTGGTATCTAATATGTCGTTACCTTCTACATCTTTCCATGGAGTTTCCACCAAATCATAAAAATTATCCGGGACTTCACGTTCGTACCATCCAAAGCATAAGCGACCATATTCGTCACATTTCGCCCACTGGCAGCCCATCTGCGCTACCCATGCAATTACCTGTCGGAAAGTAATGCTACTATCATCTGGTCGATTCTGAATCACAAAATCATCATTATCAAACCTTGTAGATTGAAGTGTTACTCCGCACACCTCGCAAGCATCCTGGATGATTTGTAATCTTGTTGCCGGATAAGTCAGTTTACTTTCTGAATAATCGCGATCAAATAATCGCATTGAATCTTCGCAAGTTAGGCTGATAATTGCAGTGCTTTGATATGGGGCATCTGTTACTGTCATGGTACAGATACGGATTTTTTCAATACCAGTAGATAATTCAAGTCCAATATAGCAAACAACTCTTGCTCCGTCCCAGATGTAATCTGTGTACTTGCCAGAAAAGTTGTTGATTTGCAAAGTCAGTTTATTTATAATAGCTGCGCCAATATCAAAGGAACCATTTTGTGATACTGCATCCTCAAACTTGAAGCCGTTAGACCATAAGTCTTTGTCGGTAATGGATAATGTACTTCCGTCCGTAAAGGTAAAATCTGCATATTTCAGATAGTTACGGTTCCCACTATTCTGTTGTTCTTTAAATTCCGTTGATAAATTTCGCATATCTTACCTCTCGATAAAGTCAAAACTAAGTCCTTCCATGCGCTCATTTCCAACCCACCAGCACTTAAAAGGGGATTCCCTGTCACCAACATAAAATGTTCTTGTTTCGTGCTTATTTGCGGATAACAGGTCTGGATATGTGACCTGTATGTACTCTGGGTTTACCGCCTGTATAATCTTGCAAGCAGTGTCCCAATCTGGAGCATTCCAACCTACAGACAGTTTCCTTTTCTGTCCAACTCTGTTTTTATGCATGGTCGTATCGTCGGTTCTGCCGGATTCTGATGCCGATATATCCTGTAATCCCCATGTAAAAGAAGAAGGACAGGGCATTGCTACCCCATCCACTTTTAAAAATGCTTCTGCCATATGCTAACCCTCATGCAATCATTTTTGTTGCTTCGCTTCGGATAAATTCTTTAATTTGCTGATATCCCCATCCGCAATTAATAAGGCTACTTACAAGCATTTCCATACTCTGAACTTTCGCCAAGTCATCACCTGTGAAGAAATCTCTAAGATTCTCTTTTGCTTTTACTCCATAATCACTTTCAAGCTCTTTTGCTGTCTTTCCGAACAAATTGCGATAAATCAGATTTGTATAATTTGGATAAGCAAATCTCTTATTTGGGCTTTCTGTTATTTTCATCTTAATTGTATCTGTGAGGATATGCCGAATAACAACACCCTTGTCACGTTCAATTTGCCATTGCTGGCGTTCTGTATATAAGCGTTTTAACTCGCTTTCCATCTTGTTGAAGGCTTCAATATACTTAATTTTCCATTGTAAGGCTTTTTCACCAGTAAAGCCCATTACGAGCAAGGAAAAACCATCTCTATCCATTTCGTACATTGGATATTCTTTTCCACGGTTCTTATATGTTGTAAGTTGAAAAAATTTGGCGGCTGAATTATCAGCCACGAGATTTTCAATTGATTGTAGAACATTCTTATGTTCTTTCTCAAAAACCTCTGCAACTTTCAGACTTGTTGTAATAAGTTTCTCTTCGTATCTTTTTCCAACGATTTCTACCAGCATAAATTCATATCTCCTTTATGATTTATTTTTTGGCAACAAAAAAGCGCCTACCCCGAAAGGTAAACGCTTTAAAATTTGCTTATTATGATTTTATATTATAACATACGGCGAAAGTATCATTCAGTATACTTCGGTATCATTTCACTGTTTTTAAAACTTCCTCTAAGTACAGATATTCGAGCAACTTATATGTTCTTTTGAGATCATAATAATCATCTACTTTTTCCAAAAGTTTCTTGATTTCTTCTTTATAGTCAATCATTCTACAATTCCTCCCAACACTCTAATCAACTTCTGTTTGCGGTTATACTTCAAAATCTCGGAAATCTGCTCCATCATATCATCCATTGTCATGTTGCTCTTCATGCTATTGCAACGCTTACAAGCCAGTTGCAGATTCTTAATATCATTGGTGCCGCCCCGGGACAACGGCGTAATGTGGTCGATTGTCATTTTCTTGAATTTGACAGGCTTACCGCATATCGCACATTTTCCGTTGCACTTGGCGTACACGCTCTTTTTCTGAAAGTCATTGAACTGGATTCTATTTGCCATAATATCACGCTTCCCCGATTAACTGTTTGGTAAAGAGATACATTCCCTTTAATTTTGACAGGTCTTTCAAATTGATAAGATTTTCAATGATTCTCTGTCTGTACATATACTCATCCAGAAGCACTAAGCACTCGTTGTTATCTGCGTTCAGTTCGTCAATTGTTTTCTGTAATTCAGCCTTTGTCATTTTATTTTCCTCCTGTGTATCCCTGTAAAAATCTAATTAAAAGAATCTCTGCTGTGCGTTTTCTGTATCAATCTCATTCTTCAAGAAAACTGGCGGTTTATATTCTCCAATAATTTTGACTGCCTGTTCTACCTGGCTTCTCTTAATTGCCTTGTAGCTTTTGACCTGGAACTGGTAGCGCAGATTGGAATGAATGTTACTGTAAATCTTCTGACGAATGGAACGGCTATTGTAAGCATTGGATTCCTTACCGCCAAGCACCAGTGTTCCTTTTCTCTTTACGGCTTCCGTGATTTTCTCCGCTTCAATCGGGAGAATCGGCAAATCCATTTTCAAAGTCTCAAACTCTGTCTGAATATCGTCAATCCGCTTATTCAGTTCTACGTTTCCCTGTGCTAGAAGCTGAATCTGTTCGGGGATGGTCATGGGTACTGGGTGGCGAACTGTTTCTTTTAATTTGTCCTCTACTTTGAGAAAATATTGTCTGGCAATTTTTCCTTTTGCAGAATGGCTTTCCATTGACAAGTGTTTTGCAAAGTCTGTTGTAAGGCGGTAATCCTTACATTTATTGCCGTTCGCCACTGTGGCGAACCCCCACCAATCAGTTCCTTCCTCGAAATATTCATTTTGTTCAATATTCTTTTTTGCCCATCTGACAAAATGGCTTTTTTCTCCACTTAAAAATTCGTACAACGCTCTTGCAGTGGTGTAACCATTTTCATCAATACCAAGTGCAATCTCAATAGGTGTCTGGTTTGCTGTGTTAATTGTGATTTCGTTCATATAGAAAATCCTCCTGTTGTTAAAAAATCTATTTGCAAACAGGGGATATACAGTGTTATAATTTGCATATCCCCTGTAGGGGGTGTTGTATAAGGGACTGTTTCTTTCCTAGGGAGCCAGTTCCTTATTTTTCGCCTATTTCATCTTCTATTAGACCGATTCCTTTCATAATGGTGTCCGTTCTTGAAATTCCAAGTTCTTCTGCACATTTGTCTATGCGTCCTTTTTCTTCTTTTGTAAGACGAATATTGAGCTTTTCCTTTCTTGATTCACCATTTACAGGTGGTCTACCTGTTCTTGGGGACATTTTGTTCACCTCCTTATTTTGTCCTTGCATAATTCATTATAATTTATGGGCGTACAAAAGTCAAGAGCATTTTCTATTATTTTAGAAAACGTATCAATCAAGGTTCTCGTCATTATGACGAACACCTTTTTTCTAAAATTTTAGTGAAACTAGCTTCCACAAAATAATGGAGCCGAAATTTCGGCGGCTTGGGGTTCGACATGAACGTCAAGCCCCTGCTCCCCATTTTTGAGGTTCGCCACAATGGCAAACGTTAAAATTTACGGTTTGCTATAATCCTGGCGTTTCGTGAAAATCACGATTTGAGCCTCGGACAATTTGACTGAAGTGCTAACCGTCATCAAATTGATGATAGTTCAAAATATCAATCATAGAAATAGGGTGCATCAAATTAGAAGCACCCCTATTAAAAATAAAAGGTGTCGAAATTTCTACGCCTTTTCGCCATGTATGGCTAAAACCCATATAAGCTGCTCAAATTTGTGCACCTTGTATGAATAAACAGTTTGCCATAGTAACGAAAGGTCAATTTGTCCGTTCGCTTCTCATGGCGAAAAACAGCTCCATAAATTTATGGAACAGCTATTAACCGCCTTGAAATTAACGACAGTTTTTTCTGACGATTCGTCATTTTGATGAATCGCTATTTTTTTCAAATTTCCTATTCCACTATTCATTTTGGAGTGGTAAAATATGTATATCATACTGATTTAGGGAGGAAAACGCATATGAAAAAATCCAAAAAGCTACTGGCAATTTTTACCATAATGTTACTGATTGTCTGTATGGCAGTTCCAGTATCGGCGGCTGGTAAAATTAACAAGAAAAAAGCCACTTTGAAAGTCGGTCAGACATTACAATTAAAAGTAACTGGAACAAAAAGAAAAGTAAAATGGACAAGTAGTAAAAAATCTGTTGCAACGGTATCTTCTAAAGGACGAGTAAAAGCAAAAAAGAAAGGTTCCGCTACAATTACCGCAAAGATTGGTAAAAAGAAATATACCTGTAAAGTTACTGTGAAAAAGGCTTCTAATGGCAATGGCGGTTTTGGTGGAAATCCAAATGCTAACAGCAGTGGTAAAAAGAATGTTGTTAGTTATCATGCAGAATCTACGCCGTATGGAGCTGTGGCAATTCTGGAAAACCATTATGACCATGCAGTTGATCTGACCGTTGAATTTATCTATTATCTGAATGGAACAATGGTCGGAGTTGATAAGGATTATAATTTTGCGTTTGCAGCACATTCAAAATGTGCACTTCAAGGCTGGAATTCTGATAAAACGTGGGATTCTTTTAAAATCAATTTGAATATTAAGAAAGCATCTTCAAGTGTTATAACAAATAACTCGGGAATTCATTATTCAGCCAATTTTGGAAATAGAAATGTAGTGGTAAAAGTAGATAACAATGGACGGAAAAATGCGTTTACCACTATTGCAATTGTATTTTATAAAAATGGTAGGATAGTGGGGTATGATGATCGTAATGCTGATGTAAAAAATCCAGGATCGACAGCTTATCTCGAATTTGATTTTCCATTTGATAGGAATTTCGAGGATATCATACCAGATAAATTTGAAGTATATGTAAATGATTCGTATACATATAGCTGGATGAATTAATATAAAAGGCTAGGGAGAAATCCCTAGCCTAATCGTTTTAATACCCTACTTGAGTGACTCCATACTCTGCTTGTTCAGCAGTAAAGCCATCAAATTCCAATTGCTGAATTAGCCCATCTCTTGAAAAACTTGTAATATCCAAATAACTTTTTGCAGATTTTTCAGCTTGTCTATTCCAACTTGCTCCGCAAAAGTCTGCTGCATATTTAGCTTCTTCATCTGTATATTGTGAAAATTTCAGTTGTTGAATTATTCCATTATAAGAAAAAGAATTTATATCTAAATAGTCTATAGCTTCTTTCAACGCATTTTTCTTTCCAAGCGGTACTTGTGGTATATCTTCGCATTTTGAAATAGCGCAATCATATATATAATCTTGTGCAGAAATTGAATCTGGTTTTAAAAATATTCCCTCAACAGTAACGTAATCTCCCGCCTGTAGTTTTAATACATTTGAATTTTTGCTTCTTACGAACATTGCAAATTCATCATATCCTGTATATGTTATAGAATTATCAATTGAAATTTCAACACGATATGCACCAGCCTTATTAACACTATTTGCTTGCCATTCTTGTTCCGTAGGAAGCTCTATGGTCTGTAACACATATCCATTTATTTTTATCTCGTCTCCCATTGAAAAGTCTGGATAATCATTAATTTTCTCTGAATAGATTTCTTTGATTACATCTTCATAGTGGCTTTCTGTATCCGCAGAATCATCAGAATCTCCAAATATCTCTGAATGGCTCATTTTATAAGTTTTCAATTCCAAATCTTCCCACAAATCCTTGCATACAGAAAATACCGCTTCTGTTTCTTCTTCTGTAGCTGGTTCTATTTGTGCTGTTTCTGTAGTTTCTTCCTTCTGTCCGATTTCCCATTTAAACGCCATGACAGGTGTCGCAGTCACCAAACTCGCCATCACCGTTGTCGCAACAATAACTCTTTTTATTTTCTTCATACGTACTACCTCCCAATAATTGATACCCATATTGTACCACCTTGGAACGTATTCTGGAAGCACTATTTCGCTTTTCTATCAATTTCTGCAGTTACGGCAAACAAAAGAGCTTCGGCAAATTTTGCGCCAACCGAATCAGAGTATTTATCGTGAATCCGGCTTGCTTCCATGGTGAGATTTTCCCACTTCGTAATATCGTCCTTTGAGATAAAGGCATACTTCTTGTGGAGATTCCATATATCTTGCCAGATGGAAAAGTAAGTCTGTTTGAAATCCATCAATACCACTTCTCCTTCAGCTGATTAATTGGTGTGCCGGCAACTCCGGCGCTTTCTCCGCTGTCTGTTGCCTTAAAGTATGCACCTATAATCTGAGGGTACATAAATTCAAACATTAAATAATTAGCTGCATCGCAAAGATATTCTGTGTTCCCTGTCTCTCGATACTTTTGGATGCACATATCATGGGATTCCAAGGCGTTTACCAACTTCTCCCCGAAGTTATCCTTTGCTGTGCCATATTTGTAAAAGCTTACCTCAACCCTATTCTGGCGTAATTCATCGAAACGGTCTGAATATTCTGTTGGAAGTTCTGTTCCTATTTTGCTCATATGTTTTAACTCTCCACAATTAATTAATTTCTTGGCTCAAATTTCAATTTTCTTGGCTTGTACCTATATTTTATCGGGTGAGAGGTTTTGAAACGGATTTGCTTATTTTATCATGTCAATTAATTACCCTCATATGTCTCATAATCAATCGTTCCCAGATCACCGTACACATCTGGATAATAAATTCCAACCCAGAAGTTATCCTCCATTGCTTTGTAGTAAGTTACTTTTACATTCCATCTCTGTACCTCGTCAATAATTTCTTTGTTGAGAAGTCCGAATTGATCTCGGCAAGCTTCACTTTCCAGTTTGTAAGTCAATGCTTTGTATTTCTCGGCATTTGCCTGTCTGGTGGCGGTAATATTGGTTTGAGTAAGTAGTAAAATCAATCCAGCTACCAGGAACCATATTGCACTGATAAAGGAAATTACCACGTCAAAAGACAATATAAATACACTCACATTTGAACGCTCATATTCGCAGCTTAAAGATTCGCCTATTCTATTTGTAATCAGAATAACAACGCCGACCGCAAAAATGATTACTGATAGCCAAAATATCATAGCATGTCCTCCCTGTCCCATTCTGCGTCAGATTTATCTGACATAATAATATCGTTAGATATTATTCAAAATATAATTCTTTCTCTTTTTCTTAATCTAAATCTATATCTTAATCTAATTCTATTTCTATTTCTTATTCTATACCGTTACTGTAACGTTACTGTAATGTTACAGTTTTTACACAGCAAAACATTAAGGTCGAAAATCATGCTTTTTTCTTTCCTCGCTTTCATATTCTGCAATTTTCTCGTCACAAATAGTACCACCACTTGTAAACATAGCTTCTGGCATTTGCTCCTTCCAACCATATTCTTTACTCAATTTAAGCATTGAAAACATATTACAATAGTCTTCTTTTGTAACACAGTTCGCCCAATATTTATTTGACGCATAATGATTTAAAAGCCTTAATCCCTGTTCGGTAGTTAAAACAGGATGAGGCTCATTATATGTTTGATAATATTCTCTATAATATTCTCTTAACAGTTCTGTAAAGCCATTGAGATAAGGAATCAAACTAACTCTATTTTTCGGAGAGTATCTATCTGAAAAGAAATAACCTTTGTTTTCTAAATCAAGCCCATATTTAAGATTTTCTATGCTCTTTTCTCCGTCAATATCAGCGATCCCAACAAAGCATTTATCCATCATATAGTTTTGAGCAAATTTATCTTTATCAAATCTGGGGTGTAGATATGAAACAAATATTTTTAAATACCGTTTACTTTTCTTTTCCGCTGCAAAATCTTCTTCTGTAATCAAATATGTTTCAACATAATATTTTAAAAGTTTCGGATTGAACTCTATTCCTCGTGATGTTAAAACTTTTTTTATATAATTAAAATAATACTTTGACTTATTATCCCCCTTTGAGTGATTAATACACACTCCTGGTATTTTTGAAAATGCCATTACAATTTCATCGTACGAAAATTCTTTACAATATGATTTTACAGATTTTTCCATTGCTTCCATAATTTTATCTGCTGAAAATCTTTTTAACCATATTCCTATTTCCTTACGTCCGTTATCGTTTACATCACACCCTGTCAATTGTTCAAAATATTCCGTTAGCATGTTTACTGCCATATTATCATAATCAAGTAGCTCTTTCTTCCATTCAGCAATCATTTCCAACTGTTCTTTTTTCTCTGCAAGATCTTTTAATGCTTCCTGTTGAAACGATATTGCTTTGGAATCTAAAATTCTAGTTTTGCCCTTCCCTCTATTGCAGTCGCGGCACGAAGTAATTAAATTTGTAATCTCATTATCCCCGCCCTCTGCTACTGGCTCAATATGGTCTACTTCCAAAATTACGTCTGGTGACATTCTTCCACAGTATTGACATGTGAATTTGTCTCTTTTGAATACTTCAAATCTGATTTTCTTGCTAAGTGGTTTTCTTGCCATAGATTGATACCTGCCTTTCGTATAAAAGAGTGCCTTGAACTGTATGTAAATCAGTAGGCAAGTAGCAAGGCATTTCTACCTGTCCCCCGTCGGGTTAGCCCACTGGTTTTACCAAAATTAACGGTTAAAATAAAAAAGAGCCGCCAAGTAAGATAAAAATTCCTCAAAATCGAGAAATATTAATTTCTTCTTAGCGGCTCAAAAATCAAGACCGTGTGTACTTCTTCATTGAAGAAATTATACCACACAATCAGTCAAAAATCAATATGCCGGAGACGGTTTGAAACGGCTATCCGTATCATTCTGAGCTTTGGTCACAGCCTTTGCAATCTCACTTCCGTCTAAAATAATGCTGTTCATGATGTACTGCGGATTGTTATTTCCGCTGTTCATACTCATTGCCATTGCAACGCCCTGTGCTACTGCTTTTGCCATTTCTTCTTTTGTAAGCCCCATGCTTCCATCCGAACTGGAAACAATACTGTCTGCAATCTTCTTCATGGTTCGTGGATTTTCCAGTGGAAGAACTGCCTCGGTACCAGCTTCACCGATACCAATTACTTGTGCACCATTAAAAAGACCACCTTTGGCGTACCAATTAGGCTTATAAACTGGTGTAGAACTGGTTCTTCCACCACCAAGATCATGTTTTCTCCATTCTGAAATATAATAAGTCAGAGTTGGTAAATGTACTTGTTTCATGCCATCAGCGAATGATTGAGCAGTTTCCCGACCAATTGATGTAAGATTAACATTAAATAGCCTTTTAATTTTATCCGAAATCCCAGACAAATTAGATTCTGTGTAGGTTTTCATTTTCCCAGTTTCCGTGTCAACTTTACCAGAAGCCTTTTCCCAAATCTGGTTTGTATTGATAAGAACAGAAGACCAATAACTTTGAATGGTTGTCATAACCTTACCCATTACATCTTTTGTATCGGTGTCCATGGTTCCGAGGGCTGTCGATACAGCACTTGCGGAATTTTCCCAGTTTGTTTTGGAGTTGGTTTCAACATCATCATTCGTGTTCTTTATCTTTGACCAAATGGAAGGCATTGTGCTTTCTGTGCTTTTTTTCATTCCAGCCATTGCCGTGCTTACGGCAGTATTGGCGAGACCAAAGCCAGTTTTTGTCTTGGATGATACGGAGCTAGAAGCATTTGCAACAGCGGTAGTAATACCTCCCACTGCTGTTTTCACAGATGTATTCATTCCATCGAAAGAATTCTTTGCACTTGTTTCCATTGTAACAACTGCATCTGGAAAATCTTTTCTGAGTTTTTCATCTAATTCATCTAACGGAACGCCAGCATTTTTTAATGACGTATAAACTGCGTCTAGCGCTTCTTCTGTATTAGCATATGTTCTTCCAGATATTGCACTATCAAGAGCATCTTTAGCAGTTAAGTAGTCTCCACTAAATTGATCAGAGCTAAGACTTAAAAGATAAAGTTCGTCTTTCAAATCAGATATACTGATTTTGGTTGTGTCAAATTTTCCAGCTGATTCAGATACACCATCTCCAAGGGCTACAGCTTTATCAGTCATATCTTCCAAAAATCCAGTTGATACACCCGCCTGTGCGCCGTATTTTTCGAGAATTTTTCTTGCATCTTCGGTTGATACGCCGAATTCTCCAAGTTTCTGAATGAAACTATCGTACATTTCAGAATTTGATTTTCCGGCACTTTCATCTGCTTCAATTAACTTCCAAAGCTCTTCTGCTTGGTCTTGTGTTATTTTATGCGCGCTTTCCATTTCTCCTGTATAATCATGGAGATAACCACCTGTTTGTGATAGAATTCCATTTCCACCTTGTGCAGCTTCTGTGATACTTGCAATTCCTCTTGCAAGTTTAACAGATAATGCCGTTGCAACAAATACAATCCCAGCGGTTCCAAATATAGTACCAAGCGTTGAAGAAAATGAAGATAATCCACCAGCAGATGCCGTTTTTGCCGCTCCACCAATATCACCAATGATAGTAGGAAGAAAAGATGCGGTATCAAGTGGGAAATTTAAAAGTTTTGAAGCTAATGAACCGATTCCACTTGCAAAGGAAAAGATTTTAGTGGCAATATCCTTTGCTATTTTGATTGTAAACAATGTTCCAAATGCAGCACCAACTTGTTTTATAAATTCTGGATCAACTCCACTTAATTTTTCAGCCAGCCAATTAATAGCATTTGCAATACCGTTAATTAAGTCTGCCCCTATATTTATTACTCCTTCAAGTCCGGTAATCAACGCATCTGCAAATCCCTCTGCAAATGGTTGGAATGCAGACCATAAATTTCCAAGAGCAGTTCCAACAGCATTCCAATCAACCTTATCAATAAAATTCTGTATTGAGGTTTTTACACGGTCAATGCTACTCCAAATCCACTCCCAGTCAACATCAATAACTCCAAAATTATCAAGCGCAAGTACAATTCCACCGATGCCAAGTGCCATTGACGCATAAGGATGTTTTGCCAATAAAGAAAGTCCTTTTCCTAATGGGCTGTCTTTTCCGATGATTCCACCAATAAAGGTTAATCCTTTGAATCCAAGGATTGCAATGGAGATTTGTCCAAGTCCTTTTCCAATTGCCTGTGCAGTTTCCGGGCTGATATTTTTTATTGCATCGGCAATTGAGTTCAAGCCTCCAGGAAGCGTTGTATTGATAAAATTTTCTCCAACATCGAGCAAATCTTTGAAGAAGTCAACAATTCCCTGTCCAACATTTTGTGCAAATGGCGCAAGTGCATCCCAGAAGTTTTTCAATGCCGAATTAAGTTCGTCCCAGTGAATGTTGTTTCCGAAATTTGTTAATGCGTCAACAAGTTCCGGGATTGCACTATTCATTGTCCATGTACCTACCGGCACTAAGAATTTCTCATAGAAATCCATGAGACCAGTCCAAACAAATTTTGTTGGCTTTTGAAGCATTGTAAAGAAACCGGAAAGCGAGCTATTCAGTTTACCCCAATTGATTTTATTTAGTAAATCATTCGTAATATTAAAGAATCGAGGAAGCCCGGAATTGTCAGATAACATCCATAATCCAATTGGTTTCAGATAATTATTCCACAAATCTTTCAGAGCTGTAATAGAGAAGTTTCCAAGCTTGCTAAGACCTTCATCATAAAGTTTCTTGATTGATGCAGTTGTTGGTTTAGCCGCTTTACGAATTTTTTTAAATACAGCTACAATCTGATCAGCGGTATCATTTGCCTTATTATTCATTTCTTCAAAAGCTTTATCCCATGCAGCTTGATACTCTGACAGGGCTTTATCTAATGCAGCATCCAGTTCTGGAAGGTGTGCACTCGCACCGCCTCCACTTCCGGAAGAGCCGGAAGAATTGCTAACTTTTGCATCATTTAATTGATTTAATTCATCAAATGAAAGCACAGAAAGAGTTTTTTGTAATTTCTTCGCATTGTCATTTGTTTTGTCAAGCCCGGAAGCTGCATCTTCTGTACTATCTGCAATACTTCCCATATCAACTGCGGCACTTCCTGTGGAAGCAACATAATTGGACATTTTGATACCCAAAAGTCTTCCAACCCACGAAAAAGCTCTCTGAATTGCAATAACAAAGGCGTTTATATATGGAAGAACCTTTGAGATAATCGGAATGAATAATGAACCTATTGTCCTTGAAAGTGCGGAAAAGTTAGATTGTAGTAATCTAAGTTGGTTTGCCGGCTGATTTATCGTATTAGCCAGGTCACCCCATGCATACTTTGAACTATTCAAGATTGTTATAGTTCTCAGAATGGCCTTGTCCGATTGACTTAAACTTGATACAGTAGCGTCAATTCCAAGATTATAAAGTTCCTGTTGTAAATTTGCCACACGGATATTAATGCCGTACTTGTCAAGAGCCCGGCTCATTCCGGTTATTCCGGATGCCATATCATTCCATACATCGTTGAACTCAAGGTTCTTTACAGAAGCAAGGTCTGCTCCGATTTCTGTTAAAGCTTGTGAAACCTTAGTTGATGCATCTGCTGTTGCCCCCATGGATGATGCCATCTGAGCATAAGTAGCTTGATAGTTCATCGTTTGGTTTGGATCAAGTCCGAGGCTCGCGCCTTTTGTTCTAGTCAGATCACCTGCATCTGATACTTCAAATCCAGTCATTTTTTTTGTGAGTTCTTTTGCACGTTTTTCAAAAGATCCCACATATTCCTCTGCGGATTTTACTCCTGCATTCTGCCACTTGCTGATATCTAACCCGTCAGTAACTTGATCGAACGCAGAGTTAAAATAATTCAAAGTTTCTACGTAATCAGACGCAGATTCTACAGAATTCCAAAGTGCTTTAATCCCCCTTGTTACTGTGAAGAATTTCGCATATAATCCAGCAAACTGTGAAGTTAATGAACCAACTTTTTTTGAAGTCGCATTTGCATTATTTCCAAATCCAGTTAAAGCAGAACTTGCAGCTCCAATTATGGAGGATAACCTTCTTCCAGCATTTCCAAGTCCATTTGTGGAATTTGATAATCTCGAAAAAGAATTCGAAAGAGAATTTGTGGCTTTATTTATTTTTCCACTTGCAGTAGCTAACTGTGCCAAAGCTTCTGTCATTCTTATTGTATTTTCACTAATTTTTGGTGCTGATTTCATTACATTGAAGAACGACAATACTTCATTTGCTAATGTCCCAAGTTGTCCAGAAGATTGAGCAATTTTACCACCAGCACTTGCCAATTGTGAGATGGATTGTACAAATCTATTTGCAGAATCCGAAATTCCATCAACACCAATAAAGCTTTCTGTGATAATTCTTAAACTGCTTCCCAATGCAGGTAATTCAGCGGATACATTTGCAATATATTCACCGGAATTGGCTAATCTAGCCATTGAATTAACAAAACGATTAACACTTGCAGATACATCCGGTATTGCCGATAATCCAGATAACTGATTGATTATCTCGCCAAGTTTCATAGAATTAAAATTACTAATATCTACCTGGCTAAATCTGCTAATGGAATTAATGATTGCATTCAAACCGGAAGCTTTATAATTAACAGTTCCCATGGCTCTTAAAGAATCTGAAAACTGTTTCATTCCATCGGCAATGCTTGTCATTTGTCCTGCATCAATTTCTTTTAACTTTCCGGTAACTGCGTCTTTAATTCCTGTAGTGTCTACATTCAGAGTGACTTTTACAGTGTTATATTTCAGTTCGGCAACTTTGTTGATTGCCTTCTGAATATCCATTGTTATCTTATCCGTATTGATTTTTACATCAATAGGAAGTTGTCCATCCGCACTTTTCAAAGCATCGTTAAGGCGAGATTTTACTTGTTCTGCTAATTGTCCTGTTGAATCGACTGCCATTCCCCATACTTTATCTGATGCTTTAGAAGCACTTTCACCGTAAAGAGATTCAATGGAAACTGGCTTAATGGATTCTCTAACTTTCTTTATATTTTCCAGAACGGTAACAAGCTGATCTGCTGCATTAATAGTATCTTTTGGAATTAATGTTGGAAATCTTTCTGAAAGCTCTCCCCATGATTTATCGAGAGTGATTCCTTTTGTTGCATCGGTAACAACTTTATTAAGGTTATTCTTTAAAAGTTCTGAAAATTCTCCCTTTCCAATATCAGCTTTCAACATATCGGAAACATAGATTTTCTTGTTTTTGAAATAATTGTAAAAATCAACCCATTCCTGTTCTGCACCATCTAAGTAGCTTCCAAGATTGGCTTTTACTACACTTCCGCTTTTGATAATCGTATTTCCAATTTCTTCAACAATGCTTCCAACATTTCCAGAGATTTCTTTCCCGTCAAAAGACTGTGCCATTTCCTTTGCAAGTTCGTTCATTTGAGAACGAACTTTTGAAGCAGCACCGCCTTTTAAGTTAAATGCTTCAATTAATTGCTTTGAAATGGAAGAGGTATCAATTTTAATATCACGTACTGTTTTATCAATGGCGTATTGTAGTTTTTGCGCTTGATCTCCACCCTTGATATCCAAATCAAGACTAATCTTTTGATTCTGAAGATTGCTAAGATTGATTTTACTAAGTGTGTTTAATTTTGAAATAGCACTATCAAGCCCAGAAGTACGAACATTGCCTAGAGAATTAAAGGCAGACGTAACCCTTTCAAGTTCCCTTGCATAGCTACGCAGTCCATTTGTATTTACTCCGCTTAATGCGGAATTAACTTCTGTGAGTTTATTTGAAAGATTAGTCAGCGCACGTACTGCTTTTTCTGTACTGCTGCTAATTTGTATATCAAGGGTATCAATGGTATTGTCAGCCATTTTATTTATCCCTCCTTTTTTACAAAAAAAATAAAGGGCAGACAAGACTTATTCATCCTGCCTGCCCTTTTCATGGTTAAGCTCAAAGTTTGCCTGCATGAGTTGCAAGCTTGCCAAAAGTGCGTTTCTCTGTTTTTTCTTTTCTTCTTCGGAAAGTATGCCTTCCTGTTTACGCCTTTCTTCCTCCGCTGATTCCAGTAAAGGTTTTTTCAAATACTCAGCCTTGGATTTTTTCCCCATTAAAGCATTTGCAACAGCTGTGAATGTGGCTGATGTTTCATAAATGCCTGCTTGCCAAAGCTCAGCGTCTTTTCTCTTTTGCCGTATCTTTTCTGCTTCGAGATAAGGCTTTAACTCTGTTGGGGTGGAATCCATAAATTCTTCTTTAGATACGCCAATAGAGAGGTACAAAGGAAGAATCTCTTGGTAAACAGCTTCTCGAAAAGTTAATTTTTCTTTTTGTGATCCTGTGGAAGCTTCGTTGCATTCTTCTCCACTGCCTGTGCTTCTGCTACTGCATTCAGCAGACCGGATAAAAAACCATTTTTCTCCAATTCTTTATCAAGAAGTTGGTATAAATCAAATCCGCTTTTCGGATTTTCCTCAGTTCCTTCATCTTCGTAATCATCCAAAAGGTCACAGACTTTATTAAGAACAGCTTCTTTTTCAGAATCACTTTCATACCCAAACTCTTCCTTGTGTTTCTTTTGAAGTCCGGCAAGAAGCAGTTCCGGAAGAAGAGAAATCATCTTCTGAAGGCTTCTCTCTTTTCCGTCTGTAATTCCCTGTACCTTGTCCAGCACATCTGTTTTTGTAAGAAGTCCATATCCAAATACAACCTTATACTCTTTTCCGTGTACATTAAAAGTTACCATTTTATAATCCTCCCGACATGTTTTTTAGTTAAGTGTCATTGCACCTGTGGAATCTGCTACTGCTTTTGCGGTATCTAAAGCCTGCGTAAGTTCGTCAGAAACAACTTTTGTATCAAGGCCTTTATACTCTTGAATAATGAGGGACAGCGGAATTGTTGCTGCTTCATTCTGTCCAATATCAGACAATGGAATATTTTTTCCAGGGTCTGCGATAACAAAGAATGCATCAGCGAGGTCTGGAAATACAACTTCAAACCAAACTCTAAATCCTTTTGACTTTCCTGTTGCCGCATCAGTCATAAGCTTCTTTAGTGCCGTGATAACATCAGCGTTAAGATTGAAGGTTACATCCCAAGTACCACCAGTATCCTGTCTACCGGACGCATACTGTGTAATGAAGTCTTCGAGTGCGGATACGTCAATCTGCTCTGTGTCAAGAGAAATTCCACCGATGGAACTACATCTTTTTAACCATGTGAATGCAGTTGGCTTTGTTCCTTTAGCGGTTTCAACACCGTAATGAAAAGTTACGCCAAGTGTTGTTAAATCTGCCATTTTGATAGGCTCCTTTCTTTAATTCAAGTTTTATGCACGTAACCCTGTGCCGGGAGATAGCGGATCACCGCCTTTCTACTCTTCTTTGTCTGTTTTCAGTTCTGGTAATCCTGCTACAGATGTAAGCAGTGATAAAAAGCCGGAAAGTAAAGATGCGGATAAAACCATTTTCCAGTCGACACTGCCGATTACAGTTGCGGTTCCAATGGTTGCTATTGCTGTTTGTGCGACTGTTTTTACGGCTCTAATTCCTGCTGCTTTCAGCCAAAGTAATTTGTCTGCTTTCATTCGACATTCTCCTTTCATATTTTTGAATAAAAAAATAGAAGCATTTCTGCTCCTAATCTAATAAAGTTCCTGTATATATTCGGCTGTATCGGCTTACAAGCTTTTTGATTCCACTGTCACCAAAAAACATAGGTTCCGGTCCGTATGTGCGGCGGAATCCCATTCTCACCATAGTTATGTGACTTATCTCATCCAATTCATACAATCTGGTTAATGCTTTGCTCCCAGATGTGAAGCAATTTACTTGAAATGATGGCATTGTTGCACATTCATCCCCTTCAAGGTCACCTCTTGTAATTGGATTACCAAGCATATAAAGCTGTGCATATGCTTTTTTACCGGAAGCATTTGTTTCACTACCATCCATGGAATAATTGTCTGCGCCAGTAATCTTAGAAACAGCCGCTCCCCATTTTGAAAAAACTTCCAGTACAGGGGATTCTATTGTGTCCGGCATATCTGTCACCTCACAATAAAAAAATGCACTCACCTTTATAGTGAATGCATTGCATGTTATACTACAATTTAACACTGTAATGATACCATAATTAATTGGTATCATTCAGTATATTATGGTATCTTCTTTAGGAATAGAATACCTCTTTGGCAATTTTGCGGATATTCTGAATGATTTCTACGCTTGCCTTATACATTGGCATTGTAGCTTCTGTACCGTAAGAACGTACCCATTCGCCGGAATCAGAAATATATACCCAGGAATCGTTTTTTCCTTTTCCTTGTCCGTAAGAACCGATTGTATAACCAAATTCTTCTCCTTTTGGATGTGGGCTAGAACCGGCTGCACCATTGTGGTAAATACCAGCGCCGAATTCAATGAATAAAATGCTTTTGCCTTCGCATATTAAATGGGCTTCTGCATAGTCCCCAAAACTGTTAATTTTGATGTAAGTATTGTGGTTCTTATCAGAATCGCCTTGTGCTGCCAAAATATTTTGGTCAATAACTGGAATCCCTAATTCACATAATCTTTTTATGAAAATTTCATTTTTGTTCCTTAAAGATTTTTGATAATTTTTTATTTCATCAATAGCTTTTTGGATTGATTTCTGTGATAAGGTACACTTTATTGTCTTACCCATCTTCGTTTCCTCTTTTAGAAATTCCGTATCTGGCAATATTGCCTTTTTGTGTGTCTAAAATCTTCTTTAGTGTGTAGTCTGGCAATACTGTGGGCTCTTCATCTTTGTTCAAAATAAGGCTTCCGTCCTCGCTTATTTGTGGAATTCTATCTATCCAAAATATGTCCGCTTCCTGTGGGTGGAAATTTCGATTAAAGCTTGTAATGTATCTGTCATAATCTGGCACTATTCCAGCTGCAATTTCTTCTGGTGTTCCGGCTGTAGATGATACAGAAAAAGAGTATAGAACTGGTTTCTCATAAACTTTAATACGGTCTAATCCTTGCGTTTTTTCAGTAATTCGAGACCAATATACTTTTTGCTTTTGACGGACTAATCCTCTCATATTTCCTCTCTTTCTTAAATTTGGTTGCTTAACTAAAGCCCTATTTAGTTAATTATTTAATGCTGATACGTTGTTACCATAGCAATCTTCTGATAGTTCATAAGATGTGTAAGGTTTTTCTTGGTATGTTCCTATTGCACTATCACTTTTACCCAATGTCCCACTCCAAAGCATATTGTTGTAAAAATGTTCCTCCATACCAGTACCTTCTTTTGTAAAAGGGCCAAGTTGGATTGATACGCCCTTATTTACTTTTAATATACAGTTAGATACTTCTAAGATTTGGTAATAATTAGAACCATCGAAATATCCTCTGTGACACCCCAGTGCTCCTGTTTTCAGCGGTCTGCTGTAGAGTTCATACATTCTATCGGGCGTATCATTTATTAGCTCACAATTTCTAATAATGTATTTACAATTTTTAGCCATCCCAATTCCTACAGCTTGGTTTTGAGCTGAATATATAATACAATTTTCAATTATACCCTTTTTTTCTGTTTCGTCTGAATAATCAGCGTTGTCAACATGTACGCCATAAGCTCCTATGGTGTAATCATCCCTTCTGTTTTCAACAAAATTAGGTGTACCATCATGTGTCGCTTTAATTGTCAAATTTGAAATATAAAAATTGCCACTTGCAAATATAGGTGCATCATCATATCCACCTTTGTCATTCATTATTATGCAATCTTTTTTATTAGTGCCAATAAGCGAAATATTTTTATTTTGAATGCTTACTGTTTCGTTGTAAACACCTGGGTATATTTTAATGGTTACAGGGTTCGATTTAGTAGCGAAAGAAGAAGCGTAGTTAA
>OGIA01000874.1_pt1 | contig 26694 bp, 20 predicted proteins | sample 1571671 | NCBI WGS metagenome assembly OGIA01 (sample SAMEA2582027, study PRJEB24529) | metagenome | biome: Human gut stool | place: China | collected 2011
CAACGACCCCGAGATTACAAATCACGTGCTCTGGCCAACTGAGCTAAAGAGGCAAGCTAAAAAATGCAACCGTAACGTTCATAGTGTGAGCGAAACGGCTGCAAATTTAGGCATTTATTTTTTACCCGCAAAATTTTAGCGGAAAATTATTTGCTCCGTTGCTTTTCCTTGTACTTAACCAGCTGTTTTTCCAAAGCTTCCAGGCATAAATCCACTGCTTCTTCAAACGTATCACAAACCTTGTTTGCATAAAACTCGCCATTGGGAACCAATACTTTCACTCCGGCTTCTTTATTTTCGGCTGTTTCTGGTTTTACTACCTTTAATGACACCTCTACTTTCTTTATATCGTCGTAAAATTTCTCCAACTTAGCAACTTTCTTTTGAACGAAAGACTGCAATTGCTCTGACGCATCAAAGTGAATCGATTGAATTCTTACTTCCATACTTACCTCCTTTTTACTTTAGGCTCGGGGATGAGCCTGATTATACACTTTTTTAAGCTCTTCAAAAGTAGTATGCGTATAAACTTCCGTTGTCGCCAGACTCTCGTGTCCGAGGAGTTCTTTTATCGAGCCTAAATCAGCACCATTGTTCAGCATAGCCGTTGCAAAGGTGTGCCTCAGCACGTGGGGACTTCTTTTTTTTACAGTCACTACCTTCGAAAGGTTTCGTTTCACAAGGCATGCTACGATACTGCGGTAAAGCCTTTTTCCATTCTTCCGGACAAAAAAAGCATCCGAGCGAACCGGGACAGCTTCATTCCGCACATTGACATATTCTCGCATCGAGCGTCCCAGCTCCTCATCGAAAGGTATAAGACGTTGTTTATTCCGTTTTCCCGTCACTTTAACGAGAGAAGCCGAAAAATCGACATCCTTATCATCCAACCCTATCAATTCTGAAAGTCGCATGCCGGTAGCATAAAACATTTCAATAATCATATGGTCGCGACACCCTTCAAAACCTTCACCAAAGTCCATATCATCCAGCAACCTATTCATCTCACCCTCTCTCAGAAATACCGGAAGCGGCTTTTTCTTCTTGGGCCTCGTCACTTTCCGCAACGGATCTACCGCGACCTCGCCTCTCCTCAAAAGGAATTTATAGTATGTCCGGATAGAACTCAGCTTTCGGTTTATCGTATTAGAAGCAAGTCCTTTGTCCATCAAGGAAGCAATCCATTCACGAACAAGTTCCGCATCTACATCCGATGGAGTCAAGTCTCCCAACATTTCTTCTCCAAACCTCTGCAGTTCAAGAATATCTGCCCGATAGTACTCAACCGTACCTTTGGAATAGTTCCGCTCATGCAGAAGATAGTCAAGAAAAGAATCTGTCAACAACATATCGCTACATATCTAAAATCATGCAACGAATGTATGAAAAAGAATTCAATAATTCAAAGGAATTTACGAATTATTAATCTTCTACTTGCTGAAGTTGTTGAACGTAAACAGCACGTTCTTTCTTAAGTCTTTTAGTCACAGACGGTTTATCAAATTGTTGTCTGCGTCTCAATTCCTTAACTGTGCCAGTTTTTTCAAACTTTCTTTTGAATTTCTTCAGCGCTTTTTCAATGTTTTCGCCTTCTTTTACAGGTACTACAATCATTTTCTTTTAATTAAATGTTAATGGTTTAAAAATCTCACGATTAAATTGAGCGGCAAAATTACACATACTTTCTTTATTCACAAAACTTTCTGCAAAAAAATTACCCATGATTCCTAATTATCAAACGAATGAGCAAAGGGAAAGATGTTTTTATTGAGCCAATCCGCTAAAATCCGTGAAGCATAGCACATTTTTAAAAGAGAATGTGTAACTTTGAAAGCAGAGAATGGAGAGATTATAAACTCATTTACACGCCTACTTAATTACATTTATAAAAATATGGCTCAGACAATCAATCAACGTATAGATGCTCTACGGGCATTGTTAAAAAGAGAAGGCATAGACGCTTTCATTATCCCCAGTACCGACCCGCACCTAAGCGAGTACGTAGCACCGTACTGGAAATCAAGAGAATGGATATCAGGCTTCACCGGTTCGGCAGGCACGGCGGTGATCACCAGCGACAAGGCGGGACTGTGGACAGATTCCCGCTATTTTCTCCAAGCCGAGCAGCAGCTGGAAGGCAGCGGCATCGACTTATACAAGGAAATGCTGCCCGAAACGCCCAGCATCCTCGATTTCCTGCGGGAGAACCTTACAGCGAATTCAGTTGTAGGTATAGACGGGAAGGTATTTTCCACCACACAAGCCATAGCCCTGCAAGAGGATCTGGCAAAAAACGACATCACCGTAAAGAGCATTGCCGACCCGATGAATGAGATATGGACAGACCGCCCTCCCATGCCCGAAGCACCCGCCTTTATCCACGAGATGAAATACGCCGGGAAAAGCTGTCCGGACAAACTGGCTGCTATCCGCCGGGAGATGAAAAAGAGTGAAGCGGACGTATTATTGGTGTCGGCATTGGACGAGATAGCATGGACACTCAACATACGCGGCAACGATGTGCATTGCAACCCCGTAGTAGTAAGCTACCTGATAATCAACGAACAAGAAACACACTTTTTCATCCAGCCCGAGAAAGTAACGGAAGAGCTTTCAGCCTATCTGGAAGAAGCCGGCGTCACCATCCATGCTTATGGGGACACCGAATCCTTTGTGACAAGAATACCGGACGGCAGCATCATGCTCGACATGGGAAAGACGAATTATGCCGTTTATTCCGCCCTCCCCCCTTCCTGCCGGGTACTTGACGAGCGCTCACCGATAGCCTTGCTGAAAGCGGTCCGCAATGACCGGGAAATAGCCGGCATCCACGCAGCCATGCAACGCGACGGAGTGGCACTGGTGAAGTTCCTGAAATGGCTGGAGGAGGCCGTTCCCGCAGGCAACGAGACAGAAATCAGCGTAGACAAGAAACTGCACGAATTCCGTGCCGCACAGCCACTCTACATGGGAGAAAGCTTCGACACCATTGCCGGGTACAAGGAACATGGAGCCATCGTACACTACGAAGCCACTCCGGCAACGGACGTGCCACTGAAACCCGAGGGATTCCTGCTGCTGGACTCGGGTGCGCAATACCTGGACGGCACTACCGACATCACCCGCACCATCGCACTGGGGAAACTGACCGAAGAAGAGAAGACGGACTACACCCTGATACTGAAAGGACATATCGACCTCGCCATGGCTGTCTTCCCGGAAGGTACGCGAGGAGCGCAACTGGATGTACTGGCCCGCATGCCGATATGGCAATACCACATGAACTTCCTGCATGGTACCGGGCACGGCGTAGGCCATTTCCTCAATGTGCACGAAGGTCCGCAAAGCATCCGCATGAATGAGAATCCGGTAACCCTACGGCCGGGAATGGTCACTTCCAACGAACCGGGCGTTTATAAAGCCGGAAGCCATGGAATACGCACGGAAAACCTGGTGCTGACCGTGAAGGACGGTGAAGGCATGTTCGGAAATTACCTGAAGTTCGAAACCATTACCCTCTGCCCCATCTGCAAGAAAGGTATCATCAAAGAGATGCTGACGGCAGAGGAAACGGCATGGCTGGACAACTATCACCAGCATGTATACGAGGCACTTTCGCCAAGCCTGAACGAAGGAGAACGGGAATGGCTGAAGGAAGCATGCAGTAACCTAACCACTAATCACTAAAAAAATGGCATTAATAAAATCAGTAAGAGGATTCACTCCCGAAATCGGGGAGAATTGTTTTTTGGCGGACAATGCGGTTGTCATTGGCGACGTCAAGACGGGACGGGATTGCAGCATCTGGTTCAGCACCGTGCTGCGGGGTGACGTAAACTCAATCCGCATAGGGAACGGAGTAAACATCCAGGATGGAAGCGTGCTCCACACCTTGTACGAGAAATCGACCATAGAGATAGGAGACCACGTATCCGTGGGGCACAACGTGACCATCCACGGAGCCACTATCAAGAACTATGCTTTGGTAGGGATGGGTTCCACCATCCTTGACCACGCAGTAGTGGGCGAAGGGGCTATTGTCGCCGCTGGTTCCCTGGTATTGAGCAATACGGTCATCGAGCCGGGAAGCATCTGGGGAGGAGTCCCCGCCAAGTTCATCAAGAAAGTAGATCCGGAGCAGGCCAAGGAGCTGAACCAGAAGATTGCACACAACTATCTGATGTATTCCGACTGGTACAAATAAAGGGAGACAAGGCGCCCCAAAAAGGCAGGGCGATAAAGGGATGCCATTCCATCACCTTTACCGCCCTATCGCTTTTATCACTCTTTACTTTTCTAAAAGTTTATCATACTCATTATCTTATCCGTTGCACCGGCGTTGCCGGTCACATAATTGCTTGCATTCATGCCTGATTCGCGCAAAAAGACTTCATCTGTCAGCATACGGTCGAGCAAAGTTTTCAGTTCCTCATAATCCTTCACCGAGAAAGCGCCTTTTGCCTCCAGCAACTGGATGGCCTCCTGGAATTTCTGATACTTCGGTCCGAAAATCACCGGAATGCCATAAACTGCAGCCTCAAGAGTATTGTGGATTCCCACTCCGAAACCACCTCCGATATAGGCAATCTCGCCATAGCGGTAGATGGAAGAGAGCAACCCGAAGCAGTCGATAATCAGGCAGTCGGCCTTACGGACATTCTTCTCGTCGGCACGGGTATAGCGCACGTAGGGGCGTTTCAGTTTACGGATAATCTCTACCAGATGGTTTTCGTCGATAACGTGCGGAGCGATAACCAACTTCACCTCTGGATGCTGGTTAAAGTATTCAATAAACAAATCCTCGTCCGGCTGCCAGGAGCTTCCTGCCACGAAAGTCATCGTGTTGTTCTTGAAAAGCTCCACCAAAGGCAGATGTTTGGCCTCCTCACGAATCTGCAGCACACGGTCAAAACGGGTATCCCCCACCACCGTGACACGGCTGATACCTATCTTCGCCAGATAGCGTTTGGAGCGTTCATTCTGCACAAACAAATGGTCGAAGTCGCGCAGCACATGTCTGTACGTACCGCCATACCACTTGAAGAATACTTGTCCGCGGCGGAAAATGGAAGAAATGCTGTACACCGGAATACGGCGCTTGTGCAGTTCGTCCAGATAGTTCTTCCAGAACTCGTACTTGATGAAGAATGCCATGCAGGGATTCACGATATCCAGGAACTTCTTCACATTGCGGGACTTGTCGAAAGGCAAGTAACAGACAACGTCTGCCCCCCTATAATTCTTGCGGACCTCATAGCCCGACGGCGAGAAGAAAGTCAGCAGAATACCGTAATCCGGATATTTGGCACGAATTTTCTCAATCAACGGCCGTCCCTGCTCGAACTCCCCCAAAGAAGCGGCATGGAACCATATATAGCGCACGTCCTTCTCCAACTGCTGCCGGAGAAGTTCATAGACCACCCAGTGTCCCTTCATCATTTTTCGGGGCTTACGGCTAAATGGAGCAGCCAGATGCACCAGAATATCGTAGATGGCTATTGCCAAGTCATATAGCATACTATATGGATTAAGGATGAAGAAGATTTATTCACTTTAAAGCATCAACAGCACGCTGTATACGGGCCAACGTCTCTTCCTTGCCAATCAGCTCGGTAATGTCGAACATGTGCGGGCCTTTACACTCGCCCACCACTGACAAGCGGAAGGCATTCATCACATTTCCCATGTGATAGCCACGCTCAGTAATCCAACCAATCACAATATCTTCGGAAGGCTTGGAGGAGAAATCTCCGATGCCGCGCAACACATCCATCAATTCGGTCATGATGCGGGGAGTATCTTCCGACCAACGCTTCTTCACATCCTTTGCCGCATATTCCGTGGGGGCTACGAAGAAAAAACGGGTCTGGTCCCACAGTTCCTTTACGAAGTTGACGCGTCCCTTCACCAGTGAAACCACTTTCGTAAGGAACTCGTCGCTATAGTTGGAGGCGTCTATGCCGTTGGACTCCAGCACCGGTCTGAAAAGACAAGCTATCTCCGCATCCGGTTTCATCATGATGTACTCATGGTTGAACCAGATACCTTTCTTATAGTCGAATTTGGCACCCGACTTGCTGCAATGGCTCAAATCAAACAATTTCACCAATTCATCCATAGACATCAGTTCCTGGTCATTGCCCGGATTCCAGCCCAGCAGAGCCAGGAAATTAATGACCGCTTCGGGCAGATAGCCTGATTCGCGGTAGCCTGAAGAGACATCTCCCGACTTGGGGTCATGCCACTCCAACGGGAAAACCGGGAAGCCCAGACGGTCGCCGTCACGCTTACTCAATTTGCCGTTACCCTCGGGCTTCAGCAACAAGGGCAAATGCGCAAAGGCAGGCATGGTATCCTCCCACCCAAAGGCACGGTAGAGCAATACATGCAACGGTGCGGAAGGCAACCATTCCTCACCGCGTATCACATGGGACACTTCCATCAAATGGTCGTCCACAATATTGGCCAGATGGTAAGTAGGAAGTTCATCTGCCGATTTATAAAGAACCTTGTCATCAAGAATGGAAGAGTTTATCACTACTTCCCCACGAATCAGGTCGTTCACATGCACATCTTCGTTCGGCTCTATCTTGAAACGCACCACGTACTGCTTACCGGCAGCAATCAGCGCGTCTACCTCTTCTTTAGGAAGGGTCAGTGAATTGCGCATCTGCATGCGGGTAGAAGCATCGTACTGGAAATTCGCAATCTCCGCACGCTTTGCTTCCAGCTCCTCAGGAGTATCGAAAGCGATGTAGGCTTTTCCGGCCTCCAGCAGAATCTGAACATACTTCTTGTATATTTCCCGACGTTCCGACTGACGGTACGGGCCATGGTCTCCACCGAAACTCACGCCCTCGTCAAACGGGATGCCCAACCACTTGAAAGACTCCAGGATATATTCTTCCGCACCCGGTACAAACCGGTTGGAATCAGTATCTTCAATACGAAATATAAAATCTCCTCCATGCTGACGCGCAAAGAGATAATTGTATAAAGCTGTACGCACACCGCCGATGTGCAACGCCCCCGTAGGACTCGGGGCAAAACGGACTCTGACCTTTCTTTCTGTCATAATCTACCTTACTTATGAATATTTTAGACGGCAAAATTAAACCTTTTTTTCCACACTAATGTTTTTTTTTGTACTTTTCGCAAAAATTTCAGCCGATATGAGTTATTTCAATACAAAAAAAGAGTTCTCGCTCAGAGATTTGCTATACAGAGCACTGATATTCATCGGCACTGTGGGGATTATTGTCTATTTTCTGCCACGTGACGGTAAATTCAACTACCAGTTCGACATTGACAAGCCCTGGAAGTACGGACAGCTCATGGCCACCTTCGACTTCCCCATCTATAAGGCCGATGAAGTGGTGAAACGCGAGCAAGACAGTATCCTCGCCGCCTTCCAGCCGTATTTCCAGCTGGACAAAAGCATTGAGAAAAGTGTGCTCGCCAAGTTGAAGGCAGACTATCAGACCCACCTGCGCGGCCTGCTTCCCTCCACCGACTACGTCCGCTTTCTGGAAAGGAAACTCTCTGAAGTATATCGCGCCGGCATCGTTTCTACCGAAGAGCTGAACCAACTGCATAAGGACAGCACAACCGCCATCATGGTCATTAACGACAAACTGGCCAACCAGCAGGACATCAACAAGGTATATTCGGTGAAGGATGCCTATAACTATATACTCACGGCCGATACCGCCCACTACCGCCCGGACATTCTACGGCAATGCTCGCTGAACGAATATCTGTTCCCTAATCTGACCTATGACGAGCAGCGGACCGAAACCGCTAAGAAGGAGATGCTCGACAACTATTCATGGGCCAACGGCATCGTACTGAGCGGACAGAAAATCATCGACCGCGGCGAGATTGTCAGCCAGGAGACATACAACATCCTTGAGAGTCTACGGAAAGAATCCATCAAACGCAGTGAGTCCATCGGGCAAAAACGGTTGATGCTGGCGGGGCAGGTATTGTTTGTCAGTATCTTCATGCTGTGTTTCATGCTCTACCTCGACTTGTTCCGTAAAGATTACTACAAGCGCAAGGGCAGCCTCTCCCTGCTCTTCGCCCTCATCATGTTCTATTGCGTGGTGACGGCCATCATGGTTGCCAACAACATATTCAATGTCTATATCATCCCGTATGCCATGCTGCCGGTCATCATCCGGGTGTTCCTCGACTCACGCACGGCCTTCATCGCACAAGTCACCACCATACTGATATGCTCCATCTGCCTGCGCTATCCGCATGAATTCATTCTTCTGCAACTCTCGGCGGGACTGGTTGCCATCTTCAGTCTGAGGGAACTTTCACAACGGTCGCAACTGTTCCGGACAGCCTTCCTCGTCATATTGACCTACGCTGCCGTCTACTTTGCTTTCGAGCTGATTACAGAAAACGACTTGACAAAAATCAACGGAAGCATGTACACTTATTTCGTCATTAACGGAGTGTTGCTGCTGTTCACCTATCCCCTGCTCTTCCTGGTGGAAAAGACGTTTGGCTTTACCTCCAATGTCACCCTGGTCGAATTGTCCAACATCAACAACAGCCTGCTGCGCCGCATGTCCGAGACAGTTCCCGGCACCTTCCAGCATTCCATGCAGGTTGCCAACCTTGCGGCGGAAGCGGCCAACCGTATCGGAGCCAAAAGCCAGCTGGTACGTACCGGAGCGCTGTATCATGACATCGGCAAGATGGAGAATCCGGTGTTCTTCACCGAGAACCAGTCGGGTGGAGTCAATCCGCACAAGAATCTGGGCTATGAGCAAAGTGCCCAAGTCGTCATCAGCCATGTGACGGACGGGCTGAAGCTGGCCGAGAAGAACAATCTCCCCAAAGTAATCAAGGATTTCATCACCACTCACCATGGCCGTGGGAAAACGAAGTATTTCTATATCTCCTGGAAAAACGAGCACCCCGGTGAAGACCCTAACGAGGAGGCATTCACCTACCCCGGTCCCAACCCGTTCACCAAAGAGCAGGCTATCCTGATGATGGCCGATTCGGTGGAAGCCGCTTCACGCAGTCTGCCCGAATATACGGAAGAGAGCATCAGCAACCTGGTAGACAAGATTATCGATTCGCAAGTGGCAGAAGGCTATTTCAAGGAATGCCCCATCACCTTCAAGGATATTGCCACCGTGAAGAACGTATTCAAGGAGAAGCTGAAGACTATATACCATACCCGCATCAGTTATCCCGAACTTAAAAAATAAGAACTATGGAAGTGACCAGTAAAGAACAGAAAAGAGCCGAACAACTGCTGCAAAGCCAGCACATCGGACTGCACCAAATCAAGAGTTTCAGTTTCATGAAGCGTTACCACCAGGTTCCCCGCAAAAGCAACTTGGCTGCGAAAGACAAATATGGTCCGGGCATACTGACTTTACATCCAAAGGAAGGAAAAGAAAAAGTAATCTATCTGCCTCCTTTCCGTCACCCTTCCTCGGTCATCCGCTACCTGGTCTCCCAAGAAATCCCCTTCGACAACTACGCACCGAGGGAACGGACAGTCGCAGAGGTTCCCACAGAAACATACCAGCGTCCGTCACTCTATATGTTCTGGTTCTTTGTCTTATTCCTGATATTCCTTATATTGGGATATTATTCCATCAGTGGCAGGGGCTTCATCCCGGCTATCATTTCGTTTGCATTAAGTCTTTTTTTCATCAGCATGCTGATGACCCGCTTCTGCTACCTGACGTTGGACAATAACGGCCTCATCATACACAGCGTAGGCAGGACTATCCGCTATCCGTACCAGAACCTAAGAAAAGTAAACTTCGACTTTGCCCGCGAACAGAATTTCACGCACGTCATGGAATTGCTGGACAACGATTACCGCTACCGTCTGTTCTATATCGGAAGGGTTTCGAGGAAGAAACTGAATGAGATTGCCGAACGCCTGCAACAAGCCGGAGTGGATGCCACTTGCAGCCTGAATGATAACAAGCGGTTCTTCCAGGATACGTATATCAGCCACTAAACAGACGTTAGCCAACAAATAAGCTGTCGGATACGGCATCATTCCCGTTTCGCAGATTTCAGAATGATGCCTTTGCACTTGCTCTCAATTTATTTATAATTGCAGGATAAACCTTTTTATAAATAATTTGGAAATGAGCAGAAATGAAATTACCTTACAAGAGATGTTCTCCTCAGTCATCGGGGAACTCCGGGAAGGCGGCAGGTGGGGGACGGCACACATCTACCAGTCAGCGGTGAATGCATTCTCGGCATTCACCAAATGGCAACCGATGCCCATGCGCAAGCTGAGCCCGACCGTACTGAAGAGATTCGAAAACTTCCTCAGACAGAGGAATTGTAGTTGGAATACAGTGTCCACTTATATCAAAGTGATACGTTCGGTTTACAACCGGGCAGTGGACAGAAAGATGGTGCGATATGTACCCAGGCTGTTTGAGCATGTGTATACCGGTACACGGACAGATAGGAAAAAGGCGCTCGAAGCTTCCGACATAGGCTGCTTGGTACGGGAGACAGAGATGAGCCTGCAGGACGGCCAATCTCCCAACACCCGACAGAAAACAAAAATTTTCTTTGTACTGATGTTTATGCTAAGAGGGATTCCTTTTGTGGACCTGGCCTATTTGCATAAGAGGGATTTACAAGGAAACACCTTGTCTTATAGACGCAGGAAGACGGGACGGGCACTGACCGTGTCATTGACGCCGGAAGCTATGCAAATGGTGAGAATGATAGCGAACAAGGACAAGGACTCTCCTTATTTATTCCCCATATTACAAAGTGAGGAAGGCACGGAAGCGGCATACCGGGAATACCAGGCGGCGCTCAGGGCATTCAACCAACGTCTGGCAGTGCTCAGGCAGTGCCTAGGAATGCAGTCGGCACTCAGTAGTTATAGTGCAAGACATAAAGGATTTCCTTTCTTGCTAAAATTCAATAGCTTACAAAATATCTCGGCTTAATAGGTAACGATTTAGAAACCAGCGAAATTCTGTGTTTTACCTCGTTTTGCAGTAATTCAAAAGAACGCTTTTCCTAAATGCAAAGGTAATATTATTTTTTGAATAACAAACCTTTGCAGATAGTCAAATTCAACAAAATCGGCTATGGTTGCCTGAATTTATATTTCAATCCATATTCTTCAAGTTTGCCATATAGAGTTGTTCTGCTTATTCCAAGCAGTTCGGCAGCGGCACTCCGGTTGCCGTTTGTCTGTTTTAACGCACGCAATATCCGCTCCTTATCCTCCGCGTCATTGCGCAGGGCGAAGCTGACAGGTGAGGTCAGTTTCGTCACGGCAAGTTCCAGATGCTCTTTCGTGACCACACCTTCCTGCGCCTGTAATACGGCTCCCATTATCTTCTGCCGAAGCTCACGCACGTTGCCCGGCCATGTGTATATCAGTAATGCTCTCCGGAGTCTCCTGAACCTTAAAATTGACGCAAACCTCCATGACATCATCCGCATCCGGTTTTATGTTGCTCATCTGCATCTGGAGATTGGCTCTGTGCGGACTGGATAACAGCAAGTTGTTTTCCGGGATCTGTGATTCCACGCTTCCGACCTTCGCCTTGAACTTTATCTGCACATTATCCATTGCAAGATAATGATGGGATATCAAGGCTATAAGTGGAATATCAATAGTCTTGTCTCCAACCATGATTTTTTTTCGATTGGAACGTATTTGCGTTATTTGCATTTGTTCCTTCAAAAAGTCTGGTCAGATTTTGTATCTGATGATTCTGCAATGTATCTTGTGCACAGTTTACGGCGTATTGCAAACCATTCATAATATCAGAGAATGAATTGGTTTGAACACTGTCCGGCTCATCGTCATTATTTTTCTTGTCTCTGTGAAAAAGTCCCATGTTTTTAATTTAATTACTTGATTTGTTGTCTTTAATGAGCACTAATCTTGACAATGTCCGGCTTACAGCTTCCATATTTACACTGGAGTCTATATTATTATTGACAATGCCTTGATGCCAAAACCAATATGGTGGATTCTCCGTGTGTTCCATCACGTCCTCCTTTCTTTATTGGGGTTATACTTCGGTTCTTTCCGTTGCGGGCGGAACTTTTTCCGCCCGCAACAGCTTACTGCTTCCTCAAGGTAGGCAATGCTCCTTTAAGTTCGTAACGCCACTCTGAGCCTGCGTTCTGCAAGGCGGTGTTCATGGCATCAACGGCTTTCTGCCAGGTAACGACAGAGCCGTCCACCTTCGTGGCTCCGGTGCTTTCCCTATTGTAGCCGATGCCTTGTTCATGATTGTTCTTCCAATAGCCGGCGGTCACGGTGGTGTAGTTATTTCCCAAAAAGCCGCCGATATGCATATAGCCAGTGCTACTACCCGTACTGGTTACGTTGCCCGTGGCATAGCAGGCAAGGAGGCTGCTTCCTGCGTTCATTCCCACCAGACTGCCGCCAGCGATATTCTTTTTGGGGTCCATTTCTATGATCACGTTGCCTGTGGCATAGCAAGCGGTCAGGGTGGCACTCGAATTCGTCTGACCTGCCACGCCGCCGACATCGACCGTTCCCTTCACTGTGGCAGAGGAACTGCATCCGGTGATGGAACCGCCTATTTGAACACCCACCACACCGCCGACATACACCGTGCCGCTGACGCTGCCCGACACCGAGCAGTTTTCAATGGTGCCCCAGCCATATCCTACCACGCCGCCAATACTGCCGCCATATATTTGATTGCTTGTTATCTGTACGCCCTCCATCACCACGTTCTTCACCGTACCAGCTCTATTGAGCCAGCCGAACAGACCTGCATATTCGTCATTTGTTGTAAAGGTCAGCCCCGTAATGGTATGGCCGCCACCGTCGAAGGTGCCTTTGTATGAGTTGTCGTAGTCTGTGCCTATCGGCGTCCAGTCTTTGCCTGTGAGGTCAATGTTTTTGTCGAGGGTAATGTTAATGTCGGTCTTACCTCCGTTCACTAAATCGGCTACATGCATCAGGCCATCGGCGGATGTCACGGTGTAGCTGCCGTTGCCCTCTATGGTATATCCCGGGTCTTTTGCCGCAGTGAGGGAGACTGTGTAGGTATATTCACCGCCCGCCTGCCAGTCGGTAGCATTCTTCATCTTATAGACGAAGGTCTTGCCGTTAGTGAAGGTGCAGGTAATGAAGGCCGTGCCAGCTACCACACTTTGTGGGGCTACGAGGGCGGTGTAGGTGTTGCTACCCTTGTCATACGGGGTGATTTCGGCCGGGTTGCCGCCTTCGGTGGAGAGACCCGTCAGCCGCACAGATGCCAGCCCCTCGGTGTAGTCCGTCAGAACGATGGTTACCCGCGCCGTGCGGTGGGTGAAGCGGAGCGTGGGGCTACCATAGGTCACCGTCTGTCCGTCGGCTACGATGAGGTCGCTGCCCTCGAAGTCTTTCCGGGCACTTTGGTTGGCTTTTACCTTCACAGCAGAAGGGGTTGTCTCGCCAGCGGTGTAGGGCCACCACGCTGTGACGGTGATGTCTTTGCGGTTGGTCCAGTAGTGCGGGTCGGTGGAGGTCAGCGTGGCGCTGGCGGGGTCGGCGGTGGTGAGCGTCACGTCGTATGCCTTCACCGTGCCGTCCATCAGGACTGCCACGCTCTGCACACCCTCCCAGTCGCCGTCCACGGTGGAACGGGTATTGGCGATGGCTGTCGCAGCGGGGTTCAGCCCCGTGGCGGTAAAGACGATGGGTGTGCCTTCCGCCCCTTCCTGCAGGAAGCCCGCTTCGTCCTGCGTGCAGGCGGCAATGCCGAGCAGCAGGGCTATGGCTGCAGATGTATGGATGATTGTTCGTTTCATGATGCGTGTTGTTTAGGGTTCGTTATTGTTTCTTTTGCAATACGGGCAGACCGTCGGTGCCGAGTACCCACTGGTAGTCGCCAGCGGTGAGGGCGGTGTTCATGCCGTCGACGGCTGTCTGCCATTTCACTGTCGCGCCGTCCACCTTCGTGGCATCTACCTTTTCTCCATGATCACGGAATACTCCTTGCCCGACATTGCCTCCCCAATAACAGGAAGTTATAATTTTGTAGTTATAACGCACTATAGCTCCGGATTCATACTCTTTCAATGTGCCGTCGAACCAGCAAGCGGTGATTCTGCCATAATTTAAATCGGCTATACCACAAGTTCTACCATATGCAGAAATTTTTCCCGTCACAGAGCAGGCAATGATTTGGCCATTATTTTGCTCCACTATTCCAGCTGCTGATCCACTATTGCCATACAGATTCACATCTATGAGTTGTAAGTTCTTTATCACTCCACGTTCATTTAATAACCCAAAAAGTTCAGTAGTCGCTGCTGAAAAGTTTAATCCCGTAATGCGGTGTCCCTGCCCATTAAAGATGCCGGAGTAACCTGGCCATGTGCCTATCCGTGTCCATTCCCTACCCGTCAGGTCGATGTCGGCGGTGAGGGTGCAATTTATTGATTCATCTTTTTGTACGGCTTTGTTCCATGCCAGCAAGCCGTCGGCGTTATAGACCGTGTAACTGCCGTCGTTCTGTATAGAATAACCCAAATCCTCAGCCTCACCGCTCTCGCCGCCTCCGTCAGCCCAGTCACCGATAGTGCAGCCCTCTAACGTCAAGCCAGTGGCGTTCACCTTAACGGTATATTTATAGCGACTGCCTGCTGCCAGCACGACGTTGTTCTGCGGACGGAAGTAGAAAGTGCCGCTGCCGAGTTCCACCCTGATGAACGGCTTGCCTGCCACAACGGTCTGCGGAGCGGTCAGTGCCTCGTAGGTGTTGCCGCTTGCGTTGTAGGTCTTGATGGCGGTCGGGTTGCCGTTATCGGCAGACAGGCTTACGAGGCTCACCGTGGCACCGGCGACGCTCGTGAATCCCGTGCCGGGCTTCAGATCGATTGCCACGCGTGCCGTGCGGTGGGTAAATTCAAGTGTCGGGTCGTCAAATTTCACCGTCTGGTTTTCGGCAGAGATGAAGTCGCTGTTCTGGAAGTCAGCCAATTGGCTCTGGTCTTCAGCCACCTTCACGGCAGGCATCTGGGTGATGTCAGCATTATTGAAGGGCCACCATGCCGATACGGTAATCGGGTCGCGGCTGGTCCAGTAGTGTGGGGCGTTCTCGCGTGAGAGCGTGGCACTCTTGAAATCGGTAGAAGCCGTTACGGTGTATTCCTTTACAGCGTCGCCCATCTTGAGTGCCACAGTCTGTACGCCCTGCCAGTCGCCGTCCACGGTGGCGCGGGTTGATGGGGCTGCCTGCGGCGTTGCCTCTACGGACAGTCCAGTGGCACGGATGAATACGGGGTATTCACCTTCGGGCAGACGGTTGTCGTCGGTCAATTCGTCCTGCGTGCAGGCAGCGAGGGCGAATAGTAGCGCGGTGGCTGCGGGGATAAATAATCTATGTCTCATAATTCTTCATTCTTAATTCTTAATTATTAATGTTTTACAGGTCTGCGCCCACTTCTCCGCCGTCTATATCGTTCCACTTTGCAATGGTGGCTTCGCTGACTTCAAGGACTTTGTTGCGTACCTTGACGGTATAGGTGTAGTTTTTGCCCGCCTGCAGTGCGCCTTCGGGCACGGTGAGTGTGGCATGATATTCCTGACCTTTGTAATTCACAACCAACGGCAGGGATGCAACTGTCTGCGGGAAGAGGATGATTGATGACGTGAGATTGCCGTCTGCCAAATTCATGGCCAGTTCTCCGGTCTGTGCCCCGTTGTCTGCGGTGGCAATACCGTCGGCCGTGTTGAACGTACCGGTGAGTAACAATCCGTCCAGCGTGTAACGTTCAGGCTTGACCACGCTGAAATTCACGCCGTCGCCCGCCTCGAAGGTAAGGGTTATCTGGCTCATGCGGTGGTGGAAGGAGTTGTCTTCACCGCCTTTGGCGGTTTTGTCGGTGAAGCTTACTACCGGGTTGTTTTTGTCTCCCGTGGCTCCTGAAGCAAAGAGGAAGTCGATGGCAGGCTGGTTCTGCTGCGCCGTGGCATCGGTCGTGGCTGTGAGGATGCCTCCCGCCGCGTTGTACGGATAGTAGGCGCGGAAAGTATGGGTCTTTGTATCTTCGATATAGATAACCTTTCCTTCTGCCTCAAATTTCCCGTTTTTCAAGATGAAAGGCACGTTGCCGTACTGGGAATCGTTGCCGATGTCGGTGATGCCGATACGGTCGCCAGCAGTCCAGGTGGTTCCGCTGGCGCGGGTGGCGAGGGCGATGTCGGCGGTAAACTGGGCGGCCACTGGGTCACCGTTCAGGTTCTCGTTGTCGTTGTTGCAGGCTGCCAGTGCGAGGACGAGCGTCGCAAGTGCAAAAAATCTTGTCTTCATTATATCTGTCATTATATTAGTTACAAATCGGCATTTACATCATCACCTTTCACTTCTTCCCAGCCGTTGATTTCGGCTCCGTCCACTTCCATGCCTTCGGGAGTCTCAACCAGCGTTCCGCCGAGGGTCAGCGATGCGCCCTTTCCGGTGTTGAACTCCTTGAGGGCTTCCGTGAGGTCGCTTTTCAGCGTGGTGGGGGTCGGGTTGCCGTCAGCATAGCGGATTTCACCCGTCAGCAGTTGTTCCGTGCCTGTCACACCCAGTAGCCGCACCGTGGCTTTCCACTTGCCAGCATCGTCACCTTCGGTAATCTTGGTGAAGGGCAGCACGACGTTCGAAGCGGCTCCGTAGGTATCAGTAGCGAAATTGAGTGTTCGGGCTGCACCCGTCAGATGGGCAACAATCTCCGTGATGCGTCCGGCGGCATCACCAGTAGGTTCGACGACAAGCGTCAGTTCGCGTACCTGCTGCTTCATTGCGGCGGTCAGCGGATAGTCCTTGTCTTTCTCGATGGTCACCTGTTCCGTATAGGTGAAGAACCATCCCGGGGCATTGTTCACAAAGGTATCCGTGCCTGCCCGGGTTCCCGTGGCTGCGGCAATGGTGGCTGTGGTGCCGTTCACCGTGATTCCTTCAGCCGGGTTCCACACCGCAAGGGTGTAGCTGCCCGGAGCAAACAGATGGTCGGGGGCATGGGTGGCGGAAGTCTCCGTACCCGTATAGTCACCCATGGTGACCGTCCATGTGGCAGGTATGTCGATACCTTCACCGCGGGCCGACCAGTCGGCTGTCACCGCAATCTTCCCGTAGTCGGGATGCGGCGTGTCATAAAGCGTGTCCTTCACGCAGGAAGAGAGCAGCACGGCGGCTGCCATTCCCATCATATTTATATATTGTCTTGCTTTCATATTCTATTCCTCCGTATTAGAATAACTTCCATACCAATGTCACACCGGCATTGATGGGACCACACCAATCTTTTGTCTCGTTGCCGCGGCGTACACGTACACCGTCGATGACTTCATATTTTTCGAAATCGGCATTCAGGTAGCCCAAACCGAGGTTGAAATCAAGAGCCAGTGCCTTGTTCAGCCGCAGCTGATAGCCGGCGGTGATGCCGCCACCCATCAGGTCGCCCTGCTTGCCTGTTTCGGAGAGCTTGTAGTTGAACTGTCCGGCCTTGAACATCGCGCCCAGATACCAGGCTTTCTTCTCACCCATATAGTAACGCACTTCCGGAGCCACTTCCCAGAGTGCATAGCGGTGGTCCTTGTCGCTCCACGTCCATGAAGTCCACGAGCCGTTTACGGCAATGCCCCACGATGGGCAGATGCGCCATTCCACGCCAAGATCTGGTGTCAGGGTAGCCCAGCGCAGCAGGTTGGCACGCAGGGAGAGATGATAATCAGTTGTGATTTTGGTTTCCGACGGCGTGTCGGCAAGTGTATTTTGTTGAGCGGCTTTCTCGGCTTCTGCCTTTTCAGCGGCAAGTCGGGCTTCTTCCGCCTTGCGCTGCTCTTCGGCAAGCCGTTCCTGTTCGGCACGCTTCTCGGCTTCCAGTCGTTCGGTTTCCGCCTTGCGTCGTGCTTCCGCATCCGTCGCGGCAGTTCCCTTTACCGGTACCGTCAGGCGCACGGTGACAAAATCACCCTCAGTCGCATGGTTGCGGGTAATGAAATTCTCCTCTTTTATTTCCGCACGGATAATCAGTTCGGATTTCACACGGTTGGCACGGATCTTCGCCGTGGCAAGGTTCTCGGCTTCACTGCCCAGTGAATTACAGTATCCGTCAACCAGTAGCGGCAGCTTGCCGTCAAGAATTGTGGTTTTGTTGTTTTCGATACATTCCAACAGGCGGGCAAGTTCCGTGTCATTGCCATTCCAAGGCACGTAGAACATGTCCTTCTGCGGAACGAAGCGGAAGGTGTAAACTGTGTCTGTTTTCTGCTGCGCAAAAGCCGGAAAAGCTGCCGGTGCCAGCCACGAAAACAAAATGAAGAATAGGATTCTTTTGCTCATTTTTTATATGCTTTTTAAATTTCCAATCCAGACTTAACATACAAAATAAGCGAAAAGATTTAAATTCAGCCCGATTCTTGCCTATAAAAAATGTCTCAATTGTCAGAATCGCACATCTTTGTGATTTAGAACATTTTGGTTTTGTCGTTCAGACTATTTTTTTGTCGTTTGGTCTATTTTCCCCATCCACACACCGTATTATTCCGCCTCTGTTTTCCTCCATTTGACAGGGGTACAGCCTGCATTTTCCTTGAACAGCCTTATAAAATGGCTTGGTGACAAAAAACCGGATTTCTCGGAGATGTCGGCTATCGTCAACCTCGGATATCGCGCAAGCAGACGTTTCGCATATTCTATACGAAGTCCGGTAATCCAATCGCGGAACGACATGTCATACGTAGTTTTGATGTACCCGGACAGGTAGGTGCGGTTGGTATGAAGCACATCTGAAAGCTCCTTTATGGTAAGGCCGGGCCGGATATAACCGTCCGCATCGATCCAACCTTTGATTTTTTTCGCCATTTCGGCATGGAAAAAAGGAGTATCCTGCCTCTGTGCCTGTTCCCGGTTTGTGGTGTCACACAGGTCTTCCTCTTCAGAAGTCATGCCATCCTCCATCGCGTTTTCCACCTGTTCGTAAAACAGCAGATAGTTCAGATAGCAAAGGAAGAGATAAATGTAGAACGGTACCGATGACAGAATCCAGATATAGATGTATTCATCAGGCAGGAATGTCAGCAGTCCGCATCCCACCCCGAATGTGACAGCCCAGTAGGTGAAAATGGAAAGCCATTTGATATAGGCACCGATGTCGTCCGCACGGGTGTCATCGAAAATGCGGATGACCCTGTGATAGGCCCGGAGAAGCCTACGGGTCAAGAACAGCCCATAGATAACCAACCATGCGGCCAAGGCAAACATCACCGTTGTCTGTAAACCACCTTTTGGTAACAACAGCAGAACGATGCCGGAAAGGATGGAAAACAGTATCCATAGACAGATATGCGTCCGTAACCGACATTTGGTGATATAAAAGCGGTCAAGCAGAGTGGTGAGGCCCGAACTGAACAACCAGTAGCACAAAAAATAGGTGGACAGGTTCATCAGGATGGCGGCATCGGTATTCTTGAACCTGATCCCAAAAAAGAAATGTACCGAATAGTTGGCGGCAAGTAACAGTATGGCTACCCCCATAATTCGCCGGGAACGCAGATAATTATTGAAAATGGCTTTTTCCGGGGTTGGAGCCAACAAAAAATAAAAGCCGAAGAACAACATCAACGGTAGCGCAATACAAAGTGAATAACTGTATATAGATGGTTCCATTTTATTATGCCTAACTATTTTGAATGCAAAATTAGCGAAAATACTGAATATATGGCGGATTTGCCATGACGATTTACTTTCAACACCCTATTTTGATATAATCGAGGGCTTGTTGTATGGTATCCTTGCCATTATGTCATATTGATGGAAAAAGGCAGGAAAAGGAATGGTATGTTCCCAATCCTGCCATATATATCCGCACACTCGTTCACATTTTTATACCTTTCGGTTTGCACTCGTCACGGACGTTGAATCCCGGCCGCCCGATGATGATATGGTCGGCAATAAAATTGCCAGACGGACTGCGTTCATTCACCGGGCTGCGTATCTGCGGCACATCTTCGGTGTGTTGTGGAGCTACGTTTCGTACACCTTCCGCATCCGGTTTGACCTCCTGTCCGTCATTCTCCTTTTCGGCGACTTCGGGCGTAGGCGGCTCAAGCTCCAACTGTATCTTTCGGTCGAGTGCTGCAAGTTCGGACTTCAACTGTTTCAGTTCGTCCTCCTTCTTCCATACCTTCCCGGCTATCTCCTACAACTGTGGGACCTCCTTTTCCTGCACCTCGTTCTTCGCCTTGTACTGGTCAATGATGGACGGAATCCTCTCCTATGCGTTCAGGAAATTGCGTGCGGCGGCTACCGGGGCAGCCATCGCCAACATGCAGCTTATGTCATACAAGGATACTGATACTACGGGAGAACCTGTCGAGCATGTGACAGAACCGGACAAGCAAATTGCGCATTCGGCTCTCGGTGACTACGGACCATTCAGTGTGAAATACGCCACGAAGGAATTTCTCAGCTACGGGAACAAAAAGTTCCGCATATAGATTCTGATTTTGCTTGTTACAGATGGAAGCAACGGCAATATGCCAGAGGAGGCCGGGCTATACAAAAAAATAAGGGGCTGTACACATGCGTCAGCTCCTTGTTTTTAAGGGGATATTCGACTTTTAGCCCCCAAAAAGATCAATATTGTTATGTACAACCGTCCAACCTGCGGGTAAAGTGCGCAACTCGGACCTGGACAGCAAGCTGAAAAGAGGCACAAGTATGTAGGCAACCCTGTTATAGCACCGGAATCTGCTGTGTCGCATGAATCAACCGTAGTCCCCGTGAAAGGCATGGCTATACCGCCAAGGGCTGTGGATGAAGTCGCAATGCGGAAAGCCGTCCTTTCCCAGGCAGTTCTCAGGAAGTCTTAAGAAAGAGGGGATAAACATCTGATACGGACAACTCGCAATACGATACGCAACGATGAAAGTGGTGAACAAATCTGGCACTAACGGATGCGCCTCTTTTATATGATTATAATATTAACAAGAAATGCCCGCCATTGTTCTTAAATGCGAATTATAACTTCTTACTGTTGGAAGATTATCTATAAATCGGGCATGAGGGTAAGAGTGCTTACAAACAATTCGGCCCGCTTTATTGGGGGCTGCCAAACCTCGACCGGCACCTGTACCACCCGCGGATATAAATTCGGACCGGAGGTATGGATGGTATTCCGCACACCGGACCAACGTACCCTTGCGGACAGTCCCGAGCCCGGCAAGCCATAATTCCGTCGGGTCAATTGAACAACCGCCTCTCGGAATATGTTCATATCATGGGCCGGTCCCGTATGCAGCTATTTTCCGGGGTACATGACATTGAGGACATACCGCCTGATGCCGACATCCGAGGTTATGTTTAAATTTGTATATTAATTTATATTTTTATATATTTGCAACAGTTATTGTCTAATTTACATCAGAATGACACGTGTTCGGAATATGGGAAGAATACTGTCCGCATTCCTTATGCTGGGAATTTCCTCCATGTGCGGAGCCCAGATATATAAATACTTGGGAATAGAGGACGGATTGAGTAACCGGAGGATTTACCGTATCCAAAAAGACGGGAGGGGATACATGTGGTTCCTCACCCAGGAGGGGATGGACCGTTATGACGGCAAGCGGATCAGGCATTACACTGTTCTTGACGGCAATCTGAAGGTGGCCCCGCAAGTCAATCTGAACTGGCTCTACACCGACACGGAGAACACGCTGTGGGTTGTGGGAAGGAAAGGCCGTATTTTCCATTACGACACCCTCCATGACCGTTTCCGGATGGTATACAGGATACCCGGTCTTCAGGATGACTTCGCCACGGGCATGCTCTGTTACGCCTATATGGACCGTGGGGACCGCATATGGCTCTGTCAGGGTGACCATATCATCCGCTATGACACCCGCACAGGCATTGCGCAGCGGCTGGTCTCCCGTTTAAGAGGTGATATAACCGCTATCAGCGAGACGGACGGTACAAACCTTTTCATCGGTACCGTGAACGGACTTTTTCCGGTACGGGAAAGGGACGGTGTCCTTGAGGCGCTTGCGGACACGGACAGCATCCGGACGCCGGTCAGCGAACTCTACTACCACCCCGGTTCGAAGAAACTGTTCGTGGGAACCTTCAGGAAAGGCATACTTGTATACGGAGTGTCCGCAGGCAGTACGCTGCGGAATGTGGCCGTCAACCGGATCACCCCTCTCAATGACCGGGAGCTGCTGATAGCCACGGGCGGAAGGGGGGTATACAGGATGGATATGGACTCGCTAGTGCCCAAACCCTATATAACTGCCGACTACGCCAGCCACAACGGCATGAACGGAGACAATATCAATGACATTTATGTGGATGGCGGGGACCGTATCTGGCTTGCCAACTACCCCGCCGGAGTCACAATCCGGAATAACCGCTACCAGAGCTATGAATGGTTCCGGCACTCACCGGGCAACAGCCGGTCGCTGGTTAACGACCAGGTGCACGATGTCATCGAAGACAGCGAAGGCGACTTGTGGTTCGCCACCAGCAACGGGATCAGCCTGCTGCAGCCTGCGGTAGGACGGTGGCGCTCCTTTCTCAGCCGGTCCGATGGGATACAGGATGGCGGGAACCATATCTTCCTGACGCTCTGCGAGGTCTCGCCGGGTGTCATCTGCGCCGGCGGGTACGCTTCGGGCCTGTACAGGATCGAAAAGAAAACCGAGAGGGTGGAATACTTTCCCCCCTCCTTTGCAGCAGAGGGGCGTCCAGACCAGTATATCAATGACATCGGAAAAGATTCTGGAGGATGTATATGGACAGGGGGCTGCCACAATCTCAAACGTTTCGATCCCCATGACGGCACAGTACGCCTGTACCCGGTCCCGGGCCCCATCACCGCCATACTGGAGAAGGCTCCGGAATGGATGTGGATCGGTACCGGCATGGGGTTGTACCTGCTTGACGGGCACGGGGGGACCTGCAGACATATCGCATTTCCAGTCGAGGCGGTTCATGTCTATGCACTGTACCAGGCACCGGACGGGCTCCTGTATATCGGCACCGGCGGGGCGGGACTTCTCGTCTATGACAGCGTGGAGGACAGGTTCGTCCGCCAATACCAGACCGAGAACTGCGCCCTGATATCCAATAACATCCATACCATTGTCCCCCGTGCGGACGGCACCCTGCTACTGGGGACCGAAAACAGCGTGGCCCTGTTCCGGCGTGAGAGCGGCACTTTCAGAAACTGGACGGCAGAACAAGGGCTGGCAAGCGTATGCCTCAATGCCGGGGTATCCACTTTCCGGCACGGGGAAAGCTTCGTGTTCGGGAGTAACACCGGAGCCGTCATGTTCCCCTCCGACATGAGGATACCCGCCCCGCATTTTTCTCGGATGCTCCTGCGGGATTTCATGATCTCCTACCGCCCCGTCTATCCCGGGGACAAGGGATCCCCCTTGAGGGAGGATATTGACAATACCGTCAGGCTGGAACTTGCATATGACCAGAATACCTTCTCCCTGGAAGCTGTCTCCATCAACTACGACTATCCCTCGAACATCCTATATTCATGGAAATTGGAGGGGCTCTACGAGGGCTGGAGCCATCCGGTCCAGAGCGGGCGGATACAGTTCACGAGCCTGCCCCCAGGCAACTACACCCTGCGTATCCGTGCCGTCTCCAATGAGGAGAAATACAAGGTGTATGAGGAAAGAAGCCTCGGTCTGAGTGTCGCCCGGCCGCTGTGGGCGGGTACATGGGCCATTGCCGGATATGCGTCATTGTGTGTGTTGGCTGGGGTGGTGTCTTTTCGTGTTGCCATGTTGCGCAGGCAGAAAAGGATATCAGACGAAAAGACGTGCTTCTTCATACATACTGCCCATGATGTCCGTACTCCGCTTACGCTGATCAAGGCTCCGCTGGAAGAGGTGGTGGAGAAAGACATGGTGAAGGCGGAGGGGATGGACAATGTACGGATGGCCCTGAAAAGCGTGGACGGACTTCTGGGATTGGTCACCAGCCTGATAGATTTCGAGAGTACGGACAACTACACCTTGAGACTTCATGTCTCGGAATATGAGCTCAACAGTTATCTGGAGACGACCTGTGAGGCATTCCGCACATATGCCTCCATCAGGGACATCGATATCACCCGTGAGAGCGGCTTCCCTTACCTGAATGTCCGGTTTGACAAGGACAAAATGGACTCTATATTGAAGAATATACTGTCCAACGCACTGAAGTACACTCCACGGGGCGGGAGTATCCAGGTCCGTGCCTTCGCGGACCGGCATGTATGGGGTGTGGAAGTGGAAGACACGGGGATTGGCATTCCACCTGAGGAACGGAAGAAACTGTTCAGGAACCATTTCAGGGGCAGTAATGCCGTCAATCTGCAAGTGGCGGGAAACGGTGTCGGACTGATGATGGTACATAGGCTGGTAAGGCTGCACGGAGGCAGGGTCCGCGTTACCAGTACCGAGGGGAAGGGGACCATGGTATGTGTTATTTTTCCCCTGAGGAGCAGACGCCTTGACAAGGCATGCCCCGTTGCTTCGCCCAGGAAACAGGATACCGGGGAAACCCGCATGGGACCGGATTGCGGCCCCATGCGTGAGATCCTTCCAACAATGACCGGCGGGGACCGGCAGCGTATTCTTATTGTGGAGGACAATGACGATTTGCGGACCTACCTTGAGGGGCTGCTGAAAGAGGAATACCTGGTCCAAACCTGTTCCAACGGACGGGACGCGCTGCTTGTGGCGAGAGAATACAATCCGGACCTGATACTTTCGGACGTTATGATGCCTGAAATGGGAGGGGACGAACTTTGCGCGTCCGTCAAATCCGATATTGAGACATCCCATATCCCGGTCATGCTGCTGACCGCCTTGGGAGATGAGAAGGACATGCTGGAGGGGCTGGAAAACGGAGCTGACGCCTATATCACCAAACCGTTTAGCATAAACGTGCTCAGGGCGAATATCAGGAACATACTGGCAAACCGGGCACTGCTCAGACGGGCATACGCCGGTCTTGAGGACGGAGTCGGACAGGTTCCGCCGGACTGCCACAATACCCGGGACTGGAAATTCATGGCCTCCGTAAGGGAATGCGTCATGAAGAATATCGACAACCCCGGTTTCTGTGTGGACATGCTCTGTGGCATGCAGAACATGAGCCGCACCGGATTTTTCAACAAGTTGAAGGCGCTCACCGGCCATGCCCCGGCTGACTATATCCGCTCCATGCGGCTGCAATATGCGGCACAACTGCTCAGGGAAAAAGACTGTTCGATAACGGAAATCTCGGATGACTCGGGGTTCTCCGATGTCAGATATTTCAGGGAGGTGTTCAGGAAGTACTATGGAATGAGCCCGAGTGAGTACAGGAATTCGATGAGAGGATAACATCACGGGCAGACAGACTCCAGGATATGGCAGGTCTTATTGTCGGAGATGGTGTATGTTTCGCTCCGCACCGACAAGCCGGGCACGGTTAACTCGTTCACCGTAATGATGAAGGCGAACAGCCGCCCTGCCCCAGTATTGAGGCTCGTGCCTGATAGGGATAGTAGAAATAATAGTGTTCGTCCAACAGCCCGCCTGCGAGCGGTGTCGGACTTTCAGTTTTCCATACGAGACCGCCCGTGTCGGCATCTCTCTCGGCTGTCAGTTTCACGTTGGAATAGACTGTTTGAGTGCCCCGCACCACGTATAGGCCGCAGGCCCCGCCTTCGGAAAACTTGGTTTGGCAGCCATTCTCCACAGTACGGGTGGTTTTGCGAACAGCCGACGTATATCCTACTATGGTAGTTCTCCAATGTTTGCATGCTACGTTGTCCTTTCAACGCATCCTGTGTCCGCTCCAACAATGGAGAAAGCAACCTTTTCTTTTTCCTATCCATCATTATTCCTTGTTTTTAGTTTACTACTGTATTATAATGGTAAAGAAGGAAAAGGATTTTGGATAATTGGGATATTTAACATTTAACAGTATGGACATGCTGATAGCCGCATCCATGATTTTACACTCATGTGATGCAATTGGGAGGAGGCAAGTCATTTAAAGGAAATTAACGGTTTCCTATCAGGATAGTAAAATCACGATCCTGACAGCAAAAGAACAAACTAATATATTTATTTGAATAACCCGTAATGACAAATCAAGCGACTTCGGAGCTTAGGAAGCGGACGGTTTAGCGGCTTAATTGCCGTTAAACCGTCCGGTTTTCGTTTAACGAAAACACAACTTGCTGTCCGCAGGAGCGGACCATGTTTCTCCAATAATTATTGTGTATCAGACCATTGTGTGGCTATTTTCCTGTGGTTTGTGGGGCTTTTCCATCAGATATTTGCCGGCTGTTCTCCCCATTAAAGGATAGATATATCTCCATGACCATGTGACTTACGCCCATAATTCGGGGATAAGGAGGCGAATATACGGAAAATCTGCCCTTTACATGCCCTATTGTCCATTAATGGATTGCTACTTCTACACTTCTGCAAATGGAGAATGGGCATGTAGCCGTGTACGACTTATGTTTTTTCTTCATTGTCTCCATTAACGGATTGCTACTTCTACACTTCTGCAAATGGAGAATGACATGTAGCCGTATACGCCTTATTGTTTTTTCATCGTCTCCATTAACGGATTGCTACTTCTACACTTCTGCAAATGGAGAATAACAGGTAGCCGTATACGCCTTATTGTTTTT
>OGIA01000889.1_pt1 | contig 26257 bp, 23 predicted proteins | sample 1571671 | NCBI WGS metagenome assembly OGIA01 (sample SAMEA2582027, study PRJEB24529) | metagenome | biome: Human gut stool | place: China | collected 2011
GATAGCTGGTCAAGCACAAAATAATGCAGCTAATGCACTTATTCAAAATAGCAAACAAGATAAAGAAATAGAAAATTTAAAGACTCAAGTAGGTAATAACACAGCTATATCTACAGAAAATTCTAAATTAATTGGAAATTTAACACAAGAAGTTGAGTCTGTAAAAGGGGATGTAGATTTTGTAAAAGGTGAAGTAGAAAGAGTTGATGGAAAAGTTACTGATCTTCAAAATAAAGTTGAAACTGGATTTGAAAATCTACAAAATCAAGTTAGTGGAAACTCTCAAGCTCTAGGGGAAATGGGACAAGATATAGTTGCTTTAGAAAAAGAAAACGATAAACAAAACGACAGATTAGATGCAGCAGAAGATAGACTTGATTTAGGAGAAAGAATAGATGGAGTTCAAAATCAACAAATTGGAAATCTTCAATCTCAAAATGTAACTCAAGATAAAAATATTTTAGATAATAAAAATCAAATAGCAGCAAATAAAGCTGAACAAGATAAAGTAAATGCAAAACAAGAAAAAAATAATGCAGATCAACAAGCAGCAATAGAAGCAAATAAAAACGCTATAACAGAAACAAATAAACAAGTAGAAACAAATAAAAATGATATAGCAGATTTAAGACAAGACTTTGCTAAATATGATGGAAGACTATCAGGATTAGAAAAGAAAGTAGATAATCTAGATAATAAAATGAACAAAGGATTATCATTAATGGCAGCAATGAATGCAGTTGACTTCCAAAATGTACAAACTGGAGAAATGGCAATTGGAGCAGGAGTAGGACACTATGGAAATGCTCAATCAGTAGCATTAGGAGTAGCATACTCACCAGTTGAAGATTTAACAGTAAATGCTAAATACTCAGTAACAGCAGGAGATGTAGATTCATTTGCATTAGGAGCTGGAGCAACTTACAAATTTAAAGTAGGAAGATAATTAATTCTAATTAAATAAAAAAGAAAGGGCAGGAGTTTTCTTGCCCTTTTGTTATTTATGACATATTAGCTTTTTAAATATTTAATAAAGCTCATATCAATTCTTAATTAAAATTCGCTTTAGTACAAAAAGGCGAACAAAAAATTAATTATAATACCATCTATATACTACATAGTAACATATTTTCTTTTCCCAAGTCAATCATTTTTCCAAACTTTTTGCGTGTGAAAACGAACAAATAAAACCGATAAAGGAATATTGCCTATTGAAGTATATAAAATTTTATTTACTTTAATAATTTATGTATAAAACTTTTTTAAGCTCTCCTCAAGGCAACTATCTAAAATATATATAAATAAAAAAAGCCCATAAGGGCGAGGTGTGTTGGCTATTTCCTATTTTTGTCAATCCAGTTACAACATATAGGCTAGAAAGCCCCTGACTTTAGTCATGGGGATGAATAGCCTATTTTTTTGTTAAAACAATTAGATAATTCTTAAATAAAATAATTATTTGTGATATCATTAATATGAGGTGGATAATATGAGCGATGATTATACTCATAAGAAAGGTATTGTATATAAAAATCAATTTCATATAATCTTTTGTCCAAAATATCGTAGAAAAGTTCTTGTAAATGGCGTTGATGAACGACTTAAAGAAATACTTTTTGAAATAGCTAAAACTAAAGATGTTGAAATTAAAGCCTTAGAAATAATGCCCGATCATGTTCATATATTTATTGATTTTGATCCTCGTCTAACTTTGCACAAAATAGTTAAAGATTTCAAAGGAATTTCTTCAAGAATATTAAGAGAAGAATTTCCACATTTAAAATCTAGGTTGCCTTCTTTATGGACAAGAAGTTATTTTGCTTGTTCAATAGGACATATTAGTGAGGAAACTATCAAAAGATATATTGAAAATCAAAAAAATGTTTAGCAGGAGGTGGAATTCATGAGTAATTTTGTAGTTCAATTTCCGTTAGTTGTTGAAAAATGGCAAATGGATATTTTAAATAAAAGATTTGAAATCGCTAGAAAAATCTATAATTCTTTAGTTAAAATTAGTCTTAATAGATATAAAGAAATGATAAAAACTAAAAGATATAGAGAATTAATATCTAACATTCAAAAAGATAAAGATGGAAAAACTTTAAAAAATAAGAATAACAAAGATATTTTTTCTAAAATAAACCAAATAAGAATTGACTCCAAATTATCTGAATTTCATTTTCATGCTGATGTTAAGAAATTTCAAAAGTACTACAAAAAAAATATAGATTCAACTATTGTTCAAAAACTAGGGACTCATCTATGGAAAGCGTATGAAAAATTGTTTTTTAGTAATGGAAAAGAAATCCATTTTAAAAAATATGATAGTTTAAATTGTCTTGAAGGCAAATCAAATAAAGCTGGGATTAGGTTTAAAGATAATAATATTGAATGGATTGGATTAAAAATGCCAGTGGTTATTGATTTTAATAATCTATATGAAATAGAAGCTATAAAAAATGATATTTCATATTGTAAAATACTTAGAAAATTTATTCGTGGTAAATATAAATTTTATGTTCAGATAGTTTTTAAAGGAACTCCACCAATAAAAATAGATAAAAATACAGGAGAAATTAAAAGAAAAATAGGAAAAGGCGATGTTGGAATAGATATAGGAACTTCAACAGTTGCATATTGTTCTGAAAATACTTTAAAAATACTTGAATTAGCTGATAAAGTGAGAGATATGAGTGCTGAAAAACGTAGGATTCTTAGAAAAATGGATAGATCTAAGCGAATGACAAATCCTAATAATTTTAAAATTGATGGGACATTAAAAACAGGAGTCAAATTTCATTTTTCTAATAGGTATATTAAATTAAAAGATAAGTTAAAGGAAATTTTTAGAAAAGAAGCAGATATTAGAAAATATCAACATGAATGTTTAGCTAATAAAATAATAAGCTTAGGAGATAAAATTTATGTTGAAAATATGAATTTCCAAGGGCTACAAAAAAGAGCTAAAAAAACAGAAAAAAATGAAAAAGGAAAATTTAAAAAGAAAAAAAGGTTTGGAAAATCCTTAGGAAATAGAGCACCAGCGATGTTAATTTCAATTATAAATAGAAAATTAACAGCATCTGGAACAGAAATTATTAAAATAAATACTAAAAAAGCTAAAGCAAGTCAATTTAATCATTTAACTGAAGAATATAAGAAAAAATCATTAAGTAAACGTTGGAATAATATAAATGGTCATAAAATACAAAGAGATTTGTATTCGTCATTTTTAATTATGAATATAAATGAAGATTTGGAAACATACAATTTGAAGAAATGTAATGAAAGATTTAATAAGTTTTTAGAACTCCATAATCTTGAAGTTCTAAGACTATCAAAAAATAAAAATTTAAGTAGTATAGGAATTTAATAAAATAAATCCAAAAGGTTTTGATACGAGCCTAATGCTATCGCTAATAAATACAAAGGTATTTTTGATAGTGAAAGTCTTTTAGAAAATAGTGATTGATTTATTCTTTCGAGAATAAATAGAAGCTATAGTATTATATACAATATATAGAAATATATATTTATAAAAGAACCCCACGACTTTAGTCGTTGGGAGTATCAGAGATGATACTAGCTAGTATACTTGCAATCACCTGTAATAGTAGCTCTTTTAAAAATTCCATTACAACACCTCCGAATTAATATAAGTCTTATATACACAAGTGTTCTGACGACTCATGTATATAATACAAGCCCCCAAAAAACTGAGGGCTTGTATTATTCAGAACTTTTTATAACTTATATTAATCCATTACCCTTATGGGTGGTGTTTCTACTTTAATGATATCATAGATTTTTACAAAAGTAAATGGTTAAAAACTTACTTCTCTTCTACATAACCTAACTCTTTAAGGAATGGTTTTTTCTTTCTCCAATCCTCTTTTACTTTAACCCAAAGAGTCAAATATATTGGCTCTCCTATTAATTCTTCAATCTCCTTTCTAGCCTCAATACCAATCTCTTTCAGAAGTTTTCCATTCTTCCCAATAATTATACCCTTTTGAGAATCCCTCTCAACATAGATATTAATATCAAATTTATCTCTTCCATTCTCTCTTCTCTCAACATTAAGTATCTCAATAGCTACAGAGTGAGGAATCTCATCTCTAGTTTTTAGAAGAATCTTCTCTCTAACAATCTCTGTTATTATCTTATACACAGAGATATCAGTATACATATCATCTGGATAGTATTTTATTCCCTCTTCTAAAAATGGATCAATAGCCTCTAAAAGTTTAGGAAGTCCAAAAGCATATTGTCCAGATATCTCAACAACTCCATCAAAATCTCCAAGTTTTGCCTTTACTTCCTCTCTTTTCTCAGCTAATTTTTCATCAGATAACTTATCAATCTTATTTATAACAAGAATTCTTGGAGTTCTTTTTGCCTCCATAACTCTCTCCATTACAAATTGATCCCCAGTGCTTATCTCTTGTGATCCATCTAATACAAATAGAATTACATCTACATCTTTTAAAATTCTTATTGCACTATTAGTCATATACTCACCTAATAGATGCTTTGCCTTATGAATCCCCGGTGTATCAATAAAGATATACTGATTATCATTCAAATTTAAAATTCCCTTTATATTATCTCTTGTTGTTCCTGCTTTATCTGAAACTATAGCTACCTTTTCAGATACTAGCTTATTTATTAAAGTAGATTTACCAACATTTGGTCTACCTACAACAGCAATAAATCCTGCTTTCACCTATTAATCATCTCCTATTCCTATTTCTAAATATACTTTTTTTATCTTCTCCAACAATGTTTCTCTTCCTTCCTCACTCTCTCTATATTGAGAGTTAGCTTTTTTTATCATATTTGGAGAAACTTCATGATCTATACCTGCCTTTTTTCCATAGGCTATAAATCTTGCTCTAAAACTTTGTCTTGAAAGCTCTGTAAAAACTCTTTCACTCTCTGGAAATACTTTCTCTACTATCTCTAAAAACTCTTTTAATCTATCTCCTAACTCTTGAGGTATTGGCTCTGAAAATAGATTTTTTCCTCTATTTACAACTACACTTTTAAATTCATATCTTTTTAAACTGTCTCTTGTTAAATTTAAGATATCATTTATTTGTAACCCTGTTTCATAAATCAATTTTATTATTAAACTATCTCTTATCCCTTCAAAACTATCTCCACATTTCTCCAATATCATATTTAATTCATAAAGTTCAAGCTCTTTAGGAACAAATTTTTGCAGTTTTGGAAGTTGAATATCTTTAATTGGTAGAGATTCTATTATTCTATTTTGAAGAAGATATTTATAGAAAGTTTTTAATGTACTTATCTTTCTATATATTGATCTATCACTATAGCTAATTTTTAAACTTTCAATATAGTTTAAGATAATCTCATTATTTACTTCTAAAATATCCTTCTCTCCTAAAAACTCTTTAAACTCATTGATATCTCTACTATACATATCTAAAGTGCTATCTGAAAATCTTTGATTTTCTCTAGCATCATTGAAAAATTTCTCTATAAAATCAATATTATCTCTCATTTAAAAGCTCCTCTGCATGTTTTAAAACAGCTTCAGTTACATTTTCCCCAGCTAACATACGAGCTATCTCAACAACTCTTCCCTTAGCATCTAATCTTTTAACAGTAGTAGAAGTTTTATTATTAACTGTTTCTTTCTTTATATAGAACTGTTCATGTGCTCTAGCAGCTATTGCTGGAGAGTGAGTGATAGAAACCACTTGTGCATGATCCCCTATCTCTCTAAGTTTATCAGCTATCTTTCTTACTGTTTCCCCTCCAACTCCTGTATCAATCTCATCAAAAATTAAAATAGGGATATTGTCAACTCTTGAAAAAATAACTTTCAAAGCTAACATTATTCTACTTACCTCTCCACCAGAGGCTATCTTCCAAAGAGGCTTCATTCCCTGTCCTATATTTGTAGAAATTAGAAATTCTATTGAATCAGAACCATTATTTCCCATATGCTCATTTTTATCAACTACAATATGAAATCTTGCATCTCCCATTTTTAAGAATTGCAACTCTTGCTCTAAAAGTTTTTCTATCTCTAAAGCTTTCTTTAACCTTAATTCTCTAAGTTCTAAAGCTAACTCCCAATACTTTTCCTCTGCCTCTTTCTTCTCTTTCAACAATTTTTTTACTTCAAAACTATTTTCTTCTAATAGATTAATTTTTTCAGCTATACTATCTCTAAATTCTATGATCTCCTCTATTGTAGCACCATACTTACTCTTCATCTTATTTATTAGATCGAGCCTTTCAATTACCTTTTGAAGTCTATTTTCATCTATATCAATATCTCTATCAGCAGTATCTAACATATCTATACAATCTTCAAGCTCATAATAGACTTTCTCCAATTTCTCCAATATCTCTTCAAACTCCTCACCATATTTACATAGTGACTCTATATTTCTTCTTGAGTTATTGATAAAATGTAGGGCATTTATCTCGCCATCACGAAGTTGAATATTTGAATCTAAAATCTTGTCCTTTATCTTTCCAGCATTAAAAAGTTTTTTATACTCCTCTTCTAACCTATTGTCCTCGTCAACTTCTGGAGCAACTCTATTTATCTCATTCAGTTGAAACTCATAGAACTCTCTTTTCTCAATAGCTTCCTGCCTATTTTTCTCTATCTCATCTATTTTATTAGATACTTCTTTGTATTTTAAATATACTCTATTTATATTTCCTCTTAACTCTTTTCCCTCTTCTCCTAGAAATTTATCTAAAAGTCTAACATGGTTATTTTTATTCAGTAGCATTTGATGAGAGTGTTGTCCAACTATATCTACAAGAGTTCCCATTATCTCCTTTAGATTTGTAAGAGATACTCTAACTCCATTTACATATACTTTTCCTCTACTATTTCTATCAAAATATCTTCTAACTATTACTTCATTATCCTCTACATCAATACCAAAACGGGCTGAGAGTTCCTCAGCCTGTTCTTCATTAATTTCAAAAACCCCTTGAGCTAAAAGATGATCTTCTCCATCTCTTATCATATCCACAGAGGCTTTTTCCCCTATTAAAAGGTTTATTCCACTTAAAATAATTGATTTTCCAGCACCTGTTTCACCAGTTAATACTATTAACCCATCTCCAAATTCTAAATCAAGTTCATCTATTATAGCTAGATTTTCTATTTTAAGCTCTCTTAACATAGATTATCTCCCCATTTTAATTTTTCTCTAAGAACACTGTAATAGTTTCTGTTCTTAGGTATTACAAGATTTAATCTCATTTTTGAGTATTCTATCTCAATAGTTGTGTTACTATCTATCTCCTCACTTACCTGTCCATCAACTATAACTTGCCCAGTACGTTCTTTGTCTGCCATCTGAAGTTCTAATTTTTCATCTCCACCTATAATTATAGGTCTTGTATTGAGATTATGTGGAGCTATAGGAGTTATCACCATAGCTTTCATACTAGATTTAAGGATTGGTCCACCTGCTGACATTGAATAAGCTGTTGACCCTGTTGGAGTTGCAACTATCACCCCATCACCTTTATAGGTACACATATACTCATTATTTGCTGTAAAAGCTATTCTTAAAACTCTTGAAGTGATCCCATCTTTTGAAACTACAATTTCATTTAATGCATAATAAGTTTTTTCTTTTATCTTTGCCTCTAAAATATATCTAGTCTCATATTTAAAATCATTATTGAGAAAATTATCATACTCTTCAAATATATTTTCTCTCTTTATCTCTGTTAAAAAACCTAAACTCCCTGCATTTATAGCTATCACATAGAAATTTTCTTTGAAGATAAATTGCTTAAAAGATCTCAACAATGTTCCGTCACCACCGATAACCACTGCAAAATCTGCCTCTTTACCTCTATTATTATCTAAAATTTCTATATTCCTCTTTTGAAAATATTCTACACTCTCTCTATACAACTCTTGAGCTATCTCTTTTTCAGTATTATATATAATGCAAACTTTTTTCACTTTCATCCTCCTAGCTAAAACATAGGAACAGGGTTGATAGGTTTTAAATTAAATCTCACTTCATAGTATAAGTTAGGTTTTCCATCTGTTGATAATCCTAATACTCCAATCTCTCCACCTTTTTCAACTCTTTGATTAAGTTTTACATTTGTAGAGATTAGGTTTCCATAGACACCAATCATATTATATCCATAGTCTATCATTACAACTTTTCCTAAACCTTGGAAATTATCTGCATAGATAACTTTTCCACCTGATGAGGCTACTACTTTTCTACCCATTTGAGCCATTATCTCTATTCCATTACTTGATACTCCCTTTTCCTTCTCCTGTCCAAAAGCCACTACAATTTTACCCTCTACAGGTTTTAAAGTTTTACCAAGTTTTGAATAAGCTTGACTTTTATTTACTACCTTTGTATCTGTTTTTGTTCTTGTTACGATAATTTGTTTTATCTGCTTTTCTATTCTTTCTTTTTCTTTACGAAGTTTACTAATAGTTCTTACATGTGTTGATTTTTCATTATTTAACTTAGCAATAAGTATATTTTTTTCTTTCTTCATTCTGTCGATATTTCTCAGATTTTGAGCTAGTTTATTTCTAAGGTTACTAAGCTTTATTTTCTCTCTCTCAATATCTTTTTTTACTGTTTTAATATCAACTTGAACAGATTGAATATACTCCATCTTCTTCAAATCTCCAAGTAGAAGATTTTTAAAATTCTTCCTCATAAGAGGTTGATTGCTAAAATCATCTTTATCACAAGAGTATCTATTCCAAGCTATAAGTTTAGCCTTATACTCAAGCTTTTTTCTACTCATAACATCAGAACTGACATCTAAATTTTTCTCTCCATATTCTATATTCTTAGATACAGTTTTTATCTCTTCAACTGTTTTTTCTCTATCTTTTTCTATTCTTACAATATCATCTTCTATATCTTTAATCTGCTTTTGAATCTTTTGCTTTTCTACATCTATTGTTTTTATTCTAGTGTTTTTTTGGTTAATTTGACGTTCTATATTTTTTACTTTCTTTTTCATATCTGTTACACTATCTGAAAAAGCTAAAACACTAAAAATCATAAAAAACAGAACTATTTTTTTCACGAATCCTCCCTTAAAAGAACTCTAAGTCTTAAAGGATTTATCCATATTATCATATTTATAGCTATTATTGCTAAAACTTGTACAACAAATATCTCTCCTATACTAAGAATAAGATATTTACTACTTATCTCTATTATCTCTTCTCTAAAATATGTATAAACATTAAAAAATATCAAGGTTCCCATTAAAGCTGCTCCAGTAAATGGAAGAAGATTTACTTTTTTAGCTCTTTTTGAATTTATCCTATCATCTGGAATAATATCATTGTAATTTAAAAAATCTATGGCTACAGCATTATAAAAAGTATAGTAGATTCCTAAAATTGAAGGAGCTACTAAAAATATCATTATCATAGCAAAAAGAAGGTTATAGAATTTCTTTTCCCTCTCTTGATAACCAATAAAAGCTGCGTCTACAAATATTTCCTTGATATTTTGATTATTTTCTAAGTTTTCTTGTAATTTCTCTGCATCATCCAAACTATTAAAATAGATAAGCAAAGAATCTGACAGTGGATTTTCTCCCTTAGGTATAGCTACATCTAATTGAGTTTGAAGATTTTTAAAAGCTTCCTCTTTAGATAAATATCTAACCTTTCTCACACCTTCTAGTCCTAAAATTTCTACCTCTATTTTGTTTTTTTCCTCTTCTTTTAACTCACTTTTCAAATCAGCTGTAAAAAAATAGCTGTTATCAATTTTTTTATTCATTGAAGATATATTAATTAAAACTGATAAGAAAAAATTTAAAATGATAAAGGATATAACTAGAAGAATAAATGTTTTCTTTTTTATCTTAGTTCTATGTTTAGTATAACTATTTCTTTCAACTCTCATCATCAAATTATTATTCATATCCACTCCATCATTTAAAATTCTCTCAATAAAATTTAAGGCTGACTAAAATCTACCTTAATTATAGTTCAAAGTCAGCCTTAATTAATATAAAACTACATATTTTCTTTTACCATAGCTACTAATTTAGCTGCTGTAAGCTCATATTTTTCTAAAAGTTCTGTAGCTTTTCCACTTTGTCCAAATTTATCATAGATTCCTAATTTTTTAACTTTAGTAGGATATACTTCTGATAAAAATTCTGATACTGCTGATCCTAAACCTCCAATAACAGAGTGTTCTTCAGCTGTTATTATAAATTTAGTTTCTTTTGCTGCTTTTAATATTGTTTCTCCATCAAGAGGTTTAATTGTTCCAACATTGATTACTCTTACAGAGATTCCCTCTTGTGCAAGAATATCAGCTGCTTTTATAGCTTCATAAGTCATAAGTCCTGTTGCAGCTATTGTAACATCATTTCCCTCTCTAACTGTATTTGCGATTCCAATTTGGAAATCATAAGTTTCTTCGTCAAATATAGTTTCTACATCTAGTCTTCCCATTCTAATATATACTGGTCCTTCATATTCTGCTGCTGCATATACCATTTTTTTAGTTTCTACAGCATCTGCAGGACAAAGTACTACCATTCCTGGTATAGCTCTCATTATAGCTATATCTTCAATTGCTTGGTGAGATCCTCCATCTTCTCCTACAGAGATTCCTGCATGAGTTGGAGCTATTTTTACATTTAGTTTTGGGTATGCTATTGTATTTCTAATTTGTTCAAATCCTCTTCCTGCTGCAAACATTGCAAATGTTGATGCAAATGGGATTCTTCCACAAGTTGCAAGTCCTGCTGCTGTTCCCATAAGGTCAGCTTCTGCAATTCCTACATTAAAATGTCTTTCTGGAAATTCTTTTTGAAACATACTAGTTTTTGTAGATTTAGTTAAGTCTGCATCTAAAACTACGATATCTTTATTTATTTTTCCAAGTTCTACTAAAGCTTCTCCATAAGCTTGTCTTGTAGCCTTTTTACTCATTGATTACTCCCTCCTGGATTTTTCTTATAGATTATTTGCTATTTAATTCAGCTAATGCTTTTTCAGTTTCTTCTGCTGTTGGAGCTACTCCATGGAATCCACATACATTTTCCATAAATGAAACTCCCTTACCTTTTATTGTTTTAGCTATAACAATAGTTGGTTTTCCTTTTACACTTTTAGCTTCTTCTAAAGCATTTAAAATTTCTGTAAAGTTATGTCCATCTATTTTTATAACATGCCAACCAAAAGCTTCCCATTTAGCATCAACTGGTTCAACTCCCATAACTTCATTTACATTTCCATCGATTTGTAAATTGTTAAAGTCTAGGAAAGCACATACATTGTCAAGTTTATAGTGAGCTGCTGTCATTGCTGCTTCCCAAACTTGTCCCTCTTGAATTTCTCCATCTCCAAGTATTACATATGTTCTGTAAGATTCTCCAGTAATTCTAGCATTTAAAGCCATTCCATTAGCTACAGATAACCCTTGTCCTAATGATCCTGTTGAAATTTCTACTCCTGGTACTTTTTTCATATCTGGATGTCCTTGAAGGAAAGAACCATATTTTCTTAATGTTACAAGAAGTTCTTTATCAAAGTATCCTCTTTCTGCTAATGTTGCATATAGTGCAGGAGCTGCATGTCCTTTTGATAAAACAAATCTATCTCTGTTTTCCATCTTAGGGTTTGCAGGATCTATATTCATTTCTGAAAAATATAGAGTTGTCAATATATCTGTTGCAGATAATGATCCTCCTGGATGTCCTGATTTAGCTTCACAGATCATTTTTACTATAGATTTTCTGATACTATTAGCTTTTTCTTCTAGAATTTTAATATCTTTCATTTGTTTCTCCTTTCAAATATTTATATTCTTTATAAATTATATTATTTTATACACATTATTGTCAAGAAAAGGAAAAAATTTATATTAAAAAAATGTAGAAATACTTTTAGTAATAAAATTTTTCCCTTTTAATATTTGTTCCAATACCTCTTTGTATTTTATACACCCTATAATTATAAGAAAAAAAGTATATGAGAAAAATGGTCTTAATAATTTTCCCTCTTTTTTCATATCTTTTAATATAGTAAATATTCCCAAAGAGAAAATACATATGAATTCCATTGTATTTTTGGTATATCCTACTGCTGTAATAGAACATAGAACAATGAATAAAATTAGAAGAATTCTTGTTATTTGTGGTGTGCAACTTATTTTTAAAATAGGTATTTTTAATAGTGCACCTCCACCCCATCCTTTAGGATAAAGGTCAAAAATAAAGTGTAATGCTAATGCTATTGCAAAACCAATTAAAAAATATCTAAATACCTCATTTTGATCTTTTTCATAAATTCTAATTAAAAATAATAGAGCTAAAGGACTATGAGTAAGAATACTTCTATGTTTTAGTTTCAATTTAAAATCCCAATCAGGAAATTTTATTCCTAAAAAATAAGCTGCAAATAATATTATTATCTCTAGCATACTTATTTTTTCAAAAAATTTTGTAAAAAACTCCATTATTTCTCCTGTAATTTTAAAAAAAGGGAACAGAAATTTTCTGCTCCCTTCTGCCTTCAAGTAAGGTTAATTACTAAATCAATTATTTAGTGATTTCAGCAACTACTCCAGAAGCTACTGTTCTTCCACCTTCTCTGATTGCGAATCTTAATCCTGTTTCCATTGCGATTGGGTGGATTAATTCTACTCTCATTTCGATGTTATCTCCAGGCATTACCATTTCTACTCCTTCTGGTAATGTGATTGCTCCTGTTATATCTGTTGTTCTGAAATAGAATTGTGGTCTGTATCCTGAGAAGAATGGAGTATGTCTTCCTCCTTCTTCTTTAGTTAGTACGTATACTTCTGATCTGAAGTTTGTATGTGGATGGATTGATCCTGGTTTTGCTAGAACTTGTCCTCTTTCTACATCTTCTTTTTTAGTTCCTCTTAATAGAGCTCCGATGTTGTCTCCTGCTTGTCCTTGATCAAGAAGTTTTCTGAACATTTCTACTCCAGTACAAGTAGTTTTTGTTGTAGGTTTGATTCCAACTATTTCTACTTCTTCTCCTACTTTGATTACTCCTCTTTCTACTCTTCCTGTTACAACTGTTCCTCTTCCTGTTATTGTGAATACGTCTTCTATTGGCATTAGGAATGGTTGATCTACTGCTCTTTCTGGTGTAGGGATGTACTCATCTACTGCATCCATTAGCGCGATGATTTGGTCAACCCATTTTTGTTCTCCGTTTAGTGCTCCTAGTGATGATCCTGTTACTACTGGAATGTCATCTCCTGGGAATCCATATTCTGATAATAGTTCTCTTACTTCCATTTCTACTAGTTCTAGTAATTCTGGATCGTCTACCATGTCAGCTTTGTTTAAGTATACTACGATGTAAGGTACTCCAACTTGTCTTGATAGTAGGATGTGTTCTCTTGTTTGAGGCATTGGTCCATCTGCTGCTGATACAACTAGGATTGCTCCGTCCATTTGAGCTGCTCCTGTGATCATGTTTTTAACGTAGTCAGCATGTCCTGGACAGTCAACGTGTGCATAGTGTCTAGTTTTTGTTTCATACTCGATGTGAGCTGTGTTGATTGTTATTCCTCTTTCTCTTTCTTCTGGAGCAACGTCAATTTTATCGAAATCTACTTTTTGAGCTAGTCCTAAATCTGATAATACTTTAGAAATAGCAGCTGTTGTAGTTGTTTTTCCGTGGTCAACGTGTCCGATTGTCCCGATGTTTACATGGGGTTTGCTTCTTTCAAATTTTTCTTTAGCCATTTTTTAGATACCTCCAAAGATAATTCTTAAATGTTATTTTTTATAATTTTACTTACTTATTAAAAAAAAATCCACACGTTGTGCTTTAGCATTCCTGTGTAGTAATAAATGGTGGTGAGGGAAGGATTCGAACCTTCGAAGGCAGAGCCGTCAGATTTACAGTCTGATCCCTTTGGCCACTCGGGAACCTCACCGATTATTAAGTTTTAGTGGTACCCCGTAGGGGAATCGAACCCCTGTTTCCAGAGTGAAAATCTGATGTCCTTACCACTGAACGAACGGGGCATCTATGGTGCCGCTTATCGGAATCGAACCAATCACCTACTGATTACAAGTCAGTTGCTCTACCAGATGAGCTAAAGCGGCATTCATATTTCTTTGTTGTTTTGTCCTTGTCTCTCTCGGACATTAGTTATAATACAATATTTTACATTTTTTGTCAAACACTTTTTTTGAATTTTTTTAAAAATTTTTTTTACTATATTATAAACCTAATATTTTCAATATATTTCCATAGATTATTTTTTAAAAATTTTTTCAATTTCTTCTTCACTATACTCTCTTTTAGCCTTCATATTTTCTAAAAGATCTTTTTTTATATCCAATTTTTTTTCTATCTCTTTCATCTCTTTTATAATTTCAACATTTTTTATTCCATTTTCATGAAAAATTTTCTCAACATTTTTTAAACATTCTATTGAGGCTGGCTTTACCCAACTTTCTGTCCCTCTTCTTGCTAAAGAGTTAAGTTGAAGTTTATCAAATCTTATCTTTTGCAAGAATTTAGCCATTTTTTCTATATCCTCTTTTCTATCTGTAAGCCCTTCTATAATAAAAGTCTCAAGATATATTTTACCCTTATAACAACTAGCAGAAAGTTTTCTCAATCCTTCCATTACCATAGATATATCTACATTTTTATCTGGTCTATTTATCTTATGAAAAACTTCATCATTTACACTATTCAGTGTTGGAATAATAAGATCTACATCTGATATTTCCTCTATTACCTCATCCTCTTTTAAAAGCAAGCCATTTGTGATTAGGCAAACTTTTACATCTGTATTATTTTTTATCCATTTTACTATTTTTCCAAGATCCTTACTTAAAGTTGGTTCTCCACTTCCAGAAAAAGTTATATAATCTGGTGTTACATCTTTTAAAACAGATTTTAACTCCTTCTCTACCTCTTTTATATCTTTAAAACTCTCTCTTTTTGTTGAAAGTTTTGGTGTAGCTCCACATTCACAAAAAACACAGTTCATATTACAACTTTTTGGTTTTACAAGATCAACGCCCAATGAAACTCCCAATCTTCTTGAGGGTACAGGTCCAAAAACATGTTTATACATAAAATTCCCTCCAATTATCAATTAGTGAATAAATAATAGCAGATAGTTTATACGGATGATGTCTTACCATTCCTTTAGGATCTATCTCTAAAATATCCCTCTCTATTAGATTAACATTATATTCTTTAATTTTTTCTCTATCTAACTCAACTTTATCACTATTCATATTTTTATATCTCACCAATATATCTTGTGGAATATCTCTAGGATCTACTATAACACTATCTATTACACCCTCACCTATATTATCATTGATAGCTTTTATATGATCTGAAACTGTATATCCATCTGTTTCTCCTGGTTGTTGCATAGCATTACAAATATATATTTTTTTAGCTTTGCTCTTTTTCAAGCTCTCTTTTATTCCCTTTAATAAAAGATTTGGAATTATACTTGTATATAAACTTCCTATTCCAAAAATAATAAGATCTGCCTCTTCTAAAGCTTTTAAGTTTTCCTCTGGTGCTTCAACCTCATTTTTATAATAAACCCTTTTTATTTTTTCACCTATAACAGGGATGTGTGATTCTCCTTCAACAATTTTTCCATTTTCTTTTTCTGCCATCAAAATAACTTTCTCTGTTGTTGCTGGAAGAATTTTTCCTTTTATATTAAAAAGTTTTCTCAATCTATCTACTGCTGTTTTTATATCTCCAGTTAACTCTTTCATGGCTATTATTAAAAGATTTCCTAAAGGATGGCCTCCTATAAAGCTATCTTCTTTAAATCTATATTGAAATACCTCTTCAGTCAATGGCTCAACATTACTTAAAGCTACCATTACATTTCTTAAATCTCCTGGTGCTGGCATATCAAACTCTTTTCTTAAAAAACCACTACTTCCTCCATCGTCTGCAACTGTAACTATTGCTGTCAGATCTACAGGAAGATATTTTAATCCTCTAAGAACTACTGATATTCCACTTCCCCCACCAATTACTACTATTTTAGGTTCTTTTTCCATAATTTTCACCTCACAAGCATCTATGTATTTATTATCTCTCGGAAAATAAAAAAAAGCAACTTAATAAATTAAGTTGCTTCTCCAATATTGACTTGGGAGTCTAATAATTATGAACTTTGCAATAAAAAAACAGCTTTTAGCTGTTTTATCCTCAAATGGAGGCGACGACCAGATTTGAACTGGTGATGGAGATTTTGCAGACCTCTGCCTTACCGCTTGGCGACGTCGCCATATATTTATATGGTGCCCAGAGGCGGAATCGAACCACCGACAGTCAGTAGAAATTTAATGGCGGGAGCGACGAGGGTCGAACTCGCGACCTCCTGCGTGACAGGCAGGCGCTCTAACCAACTGAGCTACGCCCCCACATTTATGGTGGTCACAACAGGACTTGAACCTGTGACCCCCTGCTTGTAAGGCAGGTGCTCTCCCAACTGAGCTATGCGACCATTTCTTTAACTGTGCCTCATTATAATACCCTATTTTACATAATAAAGCAATCTAGAATATAACTATTTATTATTAAATATATCTATTTATTTTATTATTCTCTTTTTTTCTTAAAATATCTAAAAAAATAAAATTTTATAAAAATATTATTTTTACTTAACTAAACTATAATTTTCAAAAGTAGTAGTCGTTTGCACTCCTCTACTTTTGGAAATTATAGTTTAATAAAAAAGCTGCTACAATTAACATAGATTTGTTAATTTGTAACAGCAAATTTTTTACTATAAATTTAAAAATAGATTTAGCAACACAAGCTTTATATTTACTGGAAATCTAAGCATACTCTTAAGTTTTAATCTCTCTTCTAAACCACTTAAATTACCCAATGTTGACACTGTATATTCTATTATTTTTCTCTGCAAATTTCTATCATTTGTTCCTCTTAAAATCTCTTCAGCAAAATATAGTTTCTCCTGCTGAGCTAAGTAGTGTCTATTATTTATAAAATCTTTTATACATTTATAAATATAAACTTTCTCTTTAAAATCTTCTGTTTCCTCATATTTTTTTAGATGAACTCCTATCATCTCATAAGATTCAGCTTTTTGCAGATCTATATCACTGATCTTAAAATTTTCTATATCTCTACTATTTCCAAGAAAAAAATTGTAAGTGAACTCATCTATATCTAGTTCCTCTGCATCTCTTTTCTTTATCTTAACTAAGATACTTCTAGATTTGATAGTTGGTAAAATATTTAAACTATTTGTTAAAAGAATAAAGAAACTATTCTCTGCTGGTTCTTCTATAAGTTTCAAAAGAGAGTTTCCAGCTTCTTTTTTTAACTTTTGGATATCTTTTAAGATAAATATTTTCCTCTTACCTTCAGAGGCAGAAGATGAAGACTTATATCCTAGTTCCCTTACAGTATCAACTTTTATTCCATTTACATCTTCTACAACTTCAAGATCTCCATATGTCAATCTATCTATTCTTTGACATACACTACAAGTATCACAGAAATCATCTTCTAAAGTATCACAACACAGACCTTTAGAAAAGTATAGAGCAAATTCTAAAAGTTGATCACTATCACTTCCATAGAAGAGATATGTCCCTGATTTCTTATTCAATTTTAGTTCATTTTTAAAAAATCTTTTTACCTCTTCATTGGAAACAATATCTTTTATCATTATCTTTCAGCCTTTTCTATTTTTCTTAATATATTTAGTTGATCAAGTGCCATTCCAGCCCCTCTTACAACACTTTCAAGAGGATTTTCAGCTAATCTAACTGCTAGATTAGTATGTTTAGCTATCATTTCAGGGAAGTTTCTTATCAATGAACCTCCTCCTGCCATAACTATTCCATTATCTACAATATCAGCTGCAAGTTCTGGTGGAGTTCTTTCAAGCACATATTTTACACACTCTACAATCTCCATAAGAGAATCATTTATAGCCTCTCTTACCTCTTCAGAACTTATCTCTACTGTTTTAGGAAGTCCCATTATCAAGTCTCTTCCTTTTATAGCGATAGTTTCTTCCTCTTCTAATGGAAGAGCAGTTCCTATCTTAATTTTTATCTCTTCAGCTGTCTTATCTCCTATTAATAGATTATGTGTTTTCTTTACATATTTTATAATATCAATATCAAAGTTATTTCCAGCTGTTCTTATTGTCTTACTTACTACTGTTCCTCCTAATGAGATAACAGCTACGTCTGTAGATCCACCACCAATATCTATTATCATATTTCCTTCTGGAACCGCTATATCAAGCCCAGATCCAAGGGCAGCAGCTCTAGCTTCCTCTATAAGATAAGCTCTCTTTGCTCCTGCTGAAATTGCAGCTTCTAGTACTGCTCTTTTCTCTACCCCTGTAACATCTATTGGCACACATATCATAATTTCTGGCATAATAAAATTATATGATCCAAAAACTTTTTTAATAAAGTATTTTATCATAGCTTCTGTTATATCATAATCTGCTATTACCCCTTCACTTAAAGGTTTTACTGCAACTATTGTATCTGGAGTTTTTCCAAGCATCTCTTTAGCTTCATTTCCAACAGCTAAAACTTTTCTACTCTCTCTTTCAACTGCAACAACTGAAGGTTCATTTAAAACTATTTTTTTATGTTTCTTGCTATATACAAGTGTATTAGCTGTTCCTAAATCTATTCCTATACTTCTGTTAAGTCTCAAACTTGGGAATAACTTCATCTATACTTCACCCTCTATACATTTTTTTAATGCCATCTCTATTAAATCTTCTCTATTATCTGTATAAAATGCTGCAATCAATGCTTCAAATGCTGTTGCCTCTTTATACTCCATCACTGAACAAGATTTAGGAAAAGTCTTTATATTTCCATTTTTAGCTCTATTTCCTAATTGCTGATATTTTTCTTCTAGCAATGGTAAAATCTCTTTATACAGTACACTTTGCCTTTTAGCATTGACACACTCTTTTACTCTTTTGTTTAAGTTTTGAAGATTTAATCCCTTTGAAATCCAATATTTTCTTACATATAGTTCCCAAACAGCATCTCCTAAATATGCCAATACTACTCCACTTGTCTCTCTTAAATCTACATACTCCATGTAGTCTTATCCTTTCCATCTTTTATTTTTATTCCCATTTCAGCAAGTCTATCTCTTATCTTGTCTGACATTCCCCAATTCTTTTCAGCTCTTACTTCTCTTCTAAGTTCAAGAATAAATTCTACAAGTTCAGAAGTAAGGTTTCCAACTTCATTATCTAGTTTTAATTTAACTCCTAGAACTTCTTCCATTATATTTACTATATAATCAACTGTTTTTTGTACATTTTCTTTTCCTAATACACTTAGTTTTTCACTATCTAAAGCTTTATTTAACTCTTTTACAAGTTCAAATATAGCTCCAAGTCCTTGAGCTGTGTTAAAGTCATCATCCATTCCAGCAATAAACTTTTCACTTGAAGTTTTTAATACTTCTGCTAACTCTACACAATCATTTCCATTTTCTACTGCTTCATTAGCAAGAATATTTTTAGCTCTTACAAGAGCATTTTCTATTCTTTCAAGAGAAGATTTAGCTTGATTTAACTCATAGTTTGAAAATTCCATAGGTTTTCTATAGTGAGCTCCCAATACAAACAGTCTTATTACTCTTCCTTCAAATTGCTCTAACACTTGTCTTAACAGCATAAATGTTCCTGATTTAGACATCTTTTCACCATTGATATTGATATATCCATTGTGCATCCAATATCTAGCAAACTCTCCTCCACAAGAGCATTTAGATTGAGCTATCTCATTTTCGTGATGTGGGAATATCAAATCTTGTCCACCACCATGAATATCAAATGTATCTCCTAAATATTTGTGTGACATTGCAGAACATTCAATATGCCATCCTGGTCTTCCTTTTCCCCAAGGTGAATCCCAGCTAGGTTCTCCTTCTTTAGCTTTTTTCCAAAGAGCAAAATCTAGTGGAGATTTTTTTATATCTGCAACTTCTATTCTTGCTCCACTTTGTAAATCATCTATATTTTGTTTTGATAAAGCTCCATATTTATCTTTGTAGCTTATAACATCAAAATATACATCTCCATCAGCTTCATAAGCATGTCCCTTATCAATAAGATTTTGAATTATCTCAATCATATCTCCAATATGCTCAGTTGCTTTAGGTCTTATCATTCCCTCTTCTTTTAAGTTAACTTTTGAAGTATCTTCAAAGTAAGCTTTTATATATTTATCAGCAATAGCTTTTAAATCTACTCCCTCTTCATTAGCTCTCTTTATCATCTTATCATCAACGTCAGTGAAGTTTTGTACATATTTTACTTTGTATCCTCTATATTCAAAATATCTTCTTACAGTATCAAAGAAGATAGCTGGTCTTGCATTCCCTATGTGAATATAGTTATATACAGTAGGTCCACAGACATACATTGACACTTCTCCATCTTTTATAGGTTTAAATTCATCAATTTTTCCACTAAGTGTATTGTATATCTTTATCATTTTATCCTCCTTATTTTTAAATTACTCTTACTTTATTGTATTAATCTCATTTTTCAATTTTTCATAAGGGATAGTAACCTCTATATCTATCTCATTTCCTATTCCCTTTACATTTAATTCTACTCCTGCCAAATCTTTTGCCTTAGAAATAGCAGAAATTTCAAAATCTCCTGTAATAAATTGTTTATCATCTACAACATATGGAGAACTATTTTCTTTAAACATATCTTGTCCATAGATTAAAACATTTCCCTTTAAAGTTACATTCTCATTAAATATTTTTAATAGATCTTGTAATTTTGAAAGATTTTTATCTGTTTTAAATGGTATCATAGCACTTTCTTTTTCTAAGTCTAGAATAATCTCTCCATCAATCTCTTGTAAGATCTCTTGAGGGGTAATTCCAAACATACCTTGCCACATCATTGTTATAGCTTCTCTATTTCCAAAGATATATTTATTGAAAATCAACTTTTCTAAATTTTCAAAGTTTTCCATAGAGATATATAATTTATTTTTATCTACATATTTTAAAATTTTTCTCTCTTTAGGTTGAACTTCAAATCCTGCAAATACATCTTGTATTCCATAGATTTTTACATCTACTTTTCCTTCAGTTTTGTTTAGATCCCAAGTTGCTGATGCTGCTTCAATTCCAGTAGCTGGATATTTGCTATTATTATAAACTAAAACTCCAAAGTCTCTATTTTTATTTTCATCTAATATCTCTTCTATTTTAGCATTATATGAACTTTTTTTCTCTACAAATTTTTTAAGAAATATTTTATTTTCTGAAAGAACTATCTGTCCTCTATAAAAAATAGCATATATATCTTTAAGATCTCTCTTAAAAATCTCTGTATCTATCAATTTTTGTTTATATTCTGGTTTTAATTTATAGAACTCTCCATCTTTATCAAAATACTTTGTACTCTCTTTTATAGCAAAAGGATACCATAATCCTGTATCTACTACTGCTGCTGCATTAACTTCTCCCATAAGAAGTGTTCCATCTACCAATACATACAATTGAGAGATATATCTATTTATCTCTTCAGCCTTTTTAGCATCAAATTTATATCCTAAATCCTTAGCTATTTCAGCTTGTTCTGCATATTTCTCTGGAGAAATTTTCTTTTGAAGAGCATAGATTGCAATACTGTCTTCTGAAATAAACTCTCTTGGAGACACTTTATAAATATAATTAAAACCTAATATTCCACCTGCTATTAGTATTAATAGTACCAATAAACCATAAAGTTTTTTCATAGGTTTTTCCACCTCCTCTAGTTAGTTTTTCCTTTTATTATTCTTTCTATCTCTCTCTTAGTTACATCTAAATTCTCATTTTTAAATATAGGTGTAGCAATTCTTGCTGCTCTTACTTTTCTATCACTTAATTCACAACTTAAACTTCCCTCTTTCATAAAGTCAGCCTCTTGGATTATATCTCCATTAGGAGCTATTGCCATAGAGTTTCCAAAGAATGTGATTCCATCTTCAACTCCAACTCTATTTGCAAATATTGTATAAACTCCATTTAAGTATGAACTGCTTTTTAAAATATCTCTCCATTGTGAAGAAATATCATGTTTATTAATTCCTAATCTAGCTGGTGCTGCTGCTGATACAAAGATATATTTAGCATTATCTTGAGCTAAGATAAATTGTACAGATTGGTGCATCATATCTTCACCTTGTACCATAGCCATTCTTCCAAATTTTGTATCAAAGGCTCTTATCTTATCTCCACTCATAAAATATCTACCTTCAAAAAACATTCCATAATTTGCAAGATAAACTTTTCTATGTTTATAAATAACCTTTCCATCTTCAAGATAAAAAAGTGTATTGTAAGGATAATCTCCCTCTCCCATCTCTACTGCTCCAAAAATTATACTTATTTCTCTACTTTTTTCTAATAAAATTTCTGGAACATCTTTTATTGCAGTTTCAAAAACTAAATCTTCTAAAACATATCCATTTAAACATAGTTCAGGAAAAACTATTAGATCTTCTCCACTAGCTATTCCTTTATCTATAGCCTCTAACATCTTTAATAAGTTTTTCTCTCTATCGCCTAACACAGGTTTCATCTGTTCAATATGAACTCTCATTTTTTCCTCCTATTACAAGAATTTTAGATCCTCTTGTGTAGTTATCTTTATATTATCATAATCCCCAATTAATATTTTAACTTTAAGATCTAATCTTTCAACTAAAGATGAATCATCAGTTCCTAAGAAACCATCTTTTTCAGCTTGCTCATAAGCTTGTTTTAAAATATTACCTCTAAAAGTTTGAGGTGTATGAACTGCAACAAGAGCAGATCTATTAGGTGTAGTTAAGATCTCTCCATCAATTCCTACAACTTTTATTGTATCTTTTACAGGAACTCCAACTACAACTCCTACTAAATCCTCTTCATTGTCTAACAATTCACAACTTTTTTCAATATATTTTTCCTTCAAAAATGGTCTTACTCCATCTTGCACTAATATAATATCACTATTATCATCTTTTCTCAAAGCATTATAGATAGAATTTTGTCTCTCTTTTCCACCTGCTACTACTTCTTTAACTTTTGTAATACTATATTTTTTACAAATATCCTCTACTAATTGGATATTATCTTCATTAGTCACTATAATAATATCATCTATAATCTTTGAATTTTCAGCAACTTCTAAAGGAGTTACAAAAAGAGGTTTATTATTATACTCTAAAAATTGTTTTGGATATGATAGTCCCATTCTCTTTCCTACTCCAGCTGCTGCTAATATAAGAGTTACTTTCTTTTCTATTTTAGAGTTACCACAGTACATCCAAGTCCTCCCTCTCCATGTCCTCCTATTCTATACTCTTTTACATATGGACATTTTTTCAAATAGTTTAAAATTCCCTCTCTTAAAGCTCCTGTTCCCTTACCATGAATTACATATACCTCTGTATAAGAGTTCATAACTGCTCTATCTAAATAGTTTTCAAGTTCAAAAATTCCCTCATCAACCATTTTTCCTCTTAAATCAATTTCGTTTCTTACAGAAGTTGTTTTCTTATGCACAAATGTATTATACTCTTTTTGTTTCTTCTCATGAACAACTTTTACATCATCCATAGATACTTCCATCTTTAAAATTCCAGCTTGTACTTGTACTGTCTCTTTAGCCTTATTAATTTTAATTACATTTGCAAATTGATTTAAGCTGTTTACAAACAATCTATCTCCAACCTTGTAATCTATCTTTCTAGCAACTTTAGGTTTTACCTCTACATTTTTATTCTTATCCTCTTGAAGAGCTGATCTAAGCATATTTAAGCTCTTTTGAACATTTTTAATATCCTCTTTCTTATTCTCTTCCTTTTGAATCTTTTCTACAAGAGCTGCTGCCTTAGATTGCATCTCTCTCATCATAATATCAGCTTTTTCATAAGCTTGTTTCAATATCTCGTTTTTCTCTTTTTCAATAACTCTAAGTTTTTCTTCGAAGATCTCTTTATCTCTTTGAGCTGCTGCTTTTAAAAACTCAACTTGTCTTTTCATCTTATCAAGTTCATCAGCTTTATCTTTGATATTGCTAATCATCTTTTCTATCTTTTTATTATCATCACTGATATAGCTTTTAGCTTTATTTATAACCTCTTCAGATACACCTAATCTTCTAGCTATTGTTAGTGCGTTACTCTCTCCTGGTATTCCTATCATAAGTCTATAAGTAGGTGATAGAGTTTCTACATTAAATTCCATTGAAGCTGTTTCTATTCCCTCTTCATTATATCCATGAGCTTTAACTTCACTATAGTGAGTTGTAATTATAGATTTACATCTCTTATCTTTTAAATAATCTATTACAGCCATAGCAAAAGCTGATCCCTCTGCTGGGTCTGTTCCTGATCCTAACTCGTCTAGCAATACTAAAGATGCTTTAGTTACATTTTCAAGTATCTCTTGAACATTTTTTAGATGAGCTGAGAAAGATGAAAGTGATTGCTCTATACTTTGCTCATCTCCTATATCAGCAAATACCCCTGTAAAGAATCCTATACTTGAGTGTTCATGAGCTGGAATTGGTATTCCTGTCAATGCCATTAATGTTAAAAGTCCAGCTGTTTTTAGAGCAACTGTTTTCCCCCCAGTATTTGGCCCTGTTATTAAAAGTGTATTGTAGTCTTTTCCTATTTCAAATGTTAGAGGAACAACTTTATCAGCAGGAATAAATGGATGTCTTGCTTCTACTAAAGTTAAAACCTCTCTATTGTTAATACTTGGAACTACACATTTTTTCTCAATTCCATATACTGCTCTTGCATTTAAAATATCAAGAGTGATTATAGCCTCTCCAACCTTATCTATATCATCTTTACTATTTCTAATATAGTCAGTTATTCTTAAAAGGATCTTTCTAATCTCTTCTTTCTCTTTTATCTCTAATTCTCTCATTTTATTGTTTAAAGCAACTATTGATAGTGGCTCAATAAATACTGTTTGTCCACTTGAAGATCTATCATGTTCTATCCCTTTAATTTGTCCTTTAAAATCTGCTTTTACAGGAACAACACTTCTTCCATCTCTTTCAGTTATAATCTTTTCTTGGAATACTTTAGAGAATTGTGGCTCATTGAAAAGCTCATCAAATTTTCTCTTTATATTCATTGAAAGAGTTTTTTTGTGGAATCTAATATCTCTTAAATCTAATGAAGCATCATCTTTTATCTCTTTATTATTATCCACAGCTTTATTGATAATATCTTCTATTGCTCTAAGCATAGGAACATCATGGAATTTATCCTTTAAATCTCTATACTTTCCTAAATCTTCCAATCTATTTTTAAATACTCTAAAAAGTCTTAGGTTATAATTTATATCCCATAGATCTTCAACATCTAAATATGTTCCTATTAATTGAGATTTTTTTGTCAATTTACAAATATCTCTCATTCCAGCAGTTTCTAATCCACCATCATATTTTACAAAATCTGTAAAATCTCTTAAAATGTCTAGCTCCCTATTTAAAGAACTAAAATCTTTAAATGGTTCCATACTCATTATTTTATAATGGTTTTCTTCTATTGCACTATAACTAGCTAACTCTTCTCTTAACTTGTCAAATTCTAACACTGTATAACTATGCTTATTCATTTTTTACCACCTTATTGTATATTTACGTTCATTTTATTATATCACAATTCTCTGTTTTTCTTAAAGATTTGTCAATATTTTTAAAAAAAACTTGATCTTTTCCCTATTTAATGATACAATTATTTGCGATTATGTTATATAATTGCAATCAGGAAAGAGGTGACATAGAATGCAAAGATGCGAAATTACAGGAGTTGGAATCATCAGCGGTAACCAAATTTCTCACTCTCACAGACTTACTAGAAGAGTATGGAAACCAAACCTACAAGTTACTACTATCATGGTAAACGGAACTCCAGTTAAAGTTAAAGTTTGTTCAAGAACTTTAAAAACTTTAAGAGGAGCTAGTGAAGCTGAAGTAATGAACATATTAAAAGCTAATGCTTCTACTCTAAGTGCTAGACTTGCTAAACACTTAAGCAAATAGTCAAGTTCTAATAAAAAAAGACAGCTCATTAAAAGCATGTCTTTTTTTTATTTTTTGAAACTATTTCTTAAACTATAATATATCTAACTAAGCTCAGTTATCTAGCACATTGCTAGGTTTTGACAAAGTGCCTTTGTATTTAGCGA